>WNFX01000213.1_pt1 | contig 110875 bp, 112 predicted proteins | sample 5400111 | NCBI WGS metagenome assembly WNFX01 (sample SAMN13153363, study PRJNA577476) | soil metagenome | isolation source: 40 cm soil or saprolite under grassland replicate 1 | place: USA:California | collected 2016-06-15
GCCAAACGGATCGTGCTGGGTCTCATCCCCGACGGATCCCAGGTGCATCACGGCGCCTCGCAATCTCTCGAGCTGTCGGGCATCGCCGAGGAGATCGAGAAATCCGGTCGCTACGAGCCGCTCCGGCCGAGAATCTGGAGCATGGATCGCAAGACGCAGGCCGACGAGATCCGCCGCCTCACCTCTGCGCCCGACGTCATGCTCGGCAGCGTGCATGCGGTCACCGAGAGTGGATCGCTGCTCGCGGTCTCGGCCAGTGGCAGCCAGCTCGGCCCCTACGTCACCGGTGCGGGGCGACTTATCCTCGTCGTGGGGACGCAGAAGATCGTGTCCGACCTCGAGGAGGGTCTCCGCCGCATCGACGAGTACGTCTTCCCGCTCGAGGATGCCCGCGCCCAGGCGGCGTATGGCGTGCACAGCGGCGTCAACAAGGTCCTCATCATCAACCGCGAGATCGTGCCCGGCCGCATCACCGTCGTCTTCGTTGACGAGGTCCTCGGCTTCTAGCGCCAGCCGACGGAGGAATCCACCATGGCCACCCAAATCGAATCGACGCTGGGTGTCGGCATCATCGGTGTTAGCCCCGTCCGGGGCTGGGCCGCCACCGCCCACATCCCGGCACTGCACGCGCTGCCAAACTACGAGATTCGGGCACTCAGCGGGCACAGCGCGGAATCCGCGCGCGCAGCGGGCGAAGCGTTCGGGGTCAGCGCGGTGTTCTCAGACCCCAAGCAGCTGGTGAGCCAACCCGACATCGATGTGGTCGCGGTTACGGTCAAGGTCCCGCACCACCGAGAGCTCGTCTCCGCCGCACTTGCCGCCGGCAAGGCCGTCTACTGCGAGTGGCCCCTTGGCCGCGACCTCGACGACGCGCGAGCGATGGCCGCACTCGCCGCCAAGCAGGGGGTGCGCACGGTCGTCGGGTTGCAGGCCCGCCAGGCCCCGGCGATCGAGTTCGTTCGAGAGCTGCTCCGCGACGGATACGTCGGTGAGGTCCTGTCAACGACCATGGTCGGGCTGTCGGTCCCGGGCGACGTGATCGTCCAGCCCAACGCGTACATGCTCGACAAGACAAACGGGGCCAACGTGCTGACGATCGCCGTCGGCCACAGCCTGGACATACTCAACTACGTACTGGGCGAGTTCGCCGACCTGTCGGCCGTCTCGAATCTCCGCAGGCCGCTCATCACCATCGAGGAGACCGGGGAGCAGATCGTGAAAACGGCGGCCGACCAAATCGCGGTGATCGGCACCCTGACGTCCGGCGCGATCGCCAGCGTGCATGTCCGTGAGGCCGTGGCGGGTGGTACCGGGTTCCTGTGGGAAATCAATGGAACCGACGGAACGCTTCGTATAACCGCTGACGCCGCATACCCCGAAATCTATCCCTTGACCGTCGCGGGAGCACACGGGCGGAGCGAGCCCGCCGAGCTTGCTGTCCCGGCGACGCTGACGCAGAAATGGCCCGCGCTCACCCGCCTGCAAGGAGCGCCCGCCTACAACGTCGGGCGTGCCTACGCCGCGTTCGCGGCAGACATCGAGAACGGGACTCACACCGTTCCGGACTTCGCGGACGCCGTCCGGCGCCACGAGGTCATCGCGGCCATCGAGAGGTCCGCGGCATCAGGGGAACGCTTGAAGGTGTAGCCCGTGCGCCGAGCCGAGTAGCAGAGCCTCGAGAAGGCGCTTGCGCCGCTCGATGCAGACGGCGGTCAGGCACTACGCCGACCTGCGAACGACACGAGGTCCGAAGGCGTTCATTTCCCCGGTCAACAGAAAGCCGACGCCAGGCTCGTCGTGTCTCAGAGACCGCACGGATCGGCAGGGGGGCCTGCGCGCCAGACGGTCAGGGCCACACAACGAACAGCGCCAGAACCGTGCCGTACGCCAAACGGGTCAGGAAGCTTGTCGTGACCGCAGCGGATCTGAGCCCTTCCGACCAGGGGCTGCCAGCCGTGGCCCGCCTGTGGATAGCGAGCGTGATGGCGAACAGGGCGATGCCATATCCGGGTCCCAAGATCCAGGGCAAAAGCCCGGACGGGAACAGGGGAAGGACCAACACGAAGACGACGCCTAGGACCAGCCCGTGGAGGAAGTGGAGCCCGAGCCCTGGGAGCAGAACGGCGTCCGCAGGCCGCCTGAGAATCCTCGAAGCCATCCTCTGATTCACCTGCCAATCGAGGAGGCCTTCGATCCCCCAACGAAACCGCACAGGGAGTTCCACGAGGGTCATCGCTCCCGTGGCCGCGAGGCCCGCGGCGAGCCCCCGCACGATCACGAGGACGTCCATGGTCTCACATTGCCAGGCCGTCAGGTCGGCGTGAGGCCTCGGCGCCGAGGCGACGCGGAGCGCCTCGAATCGGTTCCTCGCACGTCGAAGCCACTTTCGGACATCGAGTTACGACCTATAATCATCCCTGCATGGACTTGCTCCGCGCACCTTCCCCGTGGTCTCACAAGGCCCAATCCACCCGACCTAGGCGCGATACGCAGCGGGACACGCCGTCATAGGAGAATAGCGGACCCTGAGGGATTCGTGTGTTCTCCATATGGACATGTCAACGTCTGACAGAACAGCGGACCAATCGAGGTACGCGAAGAGCAGTAGGTCGTCCCGTCCCAACATGCTCCCTTGGGAGGTCACAGGCATTGGCGGGAACGAGGGCTTCAACGACATGATCCGAACAGAAGCGTCCGTAGCTGTCTTCGAAGTGCTTTGTCTCGACCTCCTGGCTGAATCGAAAATCTTGCCCCTCGCGCGACGTCCCTCGGTACGTCCGTTTGGTTGTCCCGTGGAGGCCACAATGACTCCCAAACTTGATAACGGCGCCGCAAGTCTGAACCGAGCGACTAGCATCCCAACGGATCAGTAAGGCACTCCGCCATGAAAGCAGAGACCGAGAACGACCGCCCAGTGCTCGGTAAGACCGAGAACGACCGCACAGTGCTCGGTAAGACCGAGAACGACCGCACAGTGCTCAACAATTTGTTCGGATTGGAAGAGGGGACATGCTACCTCGTTCGGGGGAAAAAGGCCGAAACGAGCTACCTGCTCTTCCAAGCCATTGTGGAACAGGGGACTCCTGGCCTTTGCATTACGACGAGGTACCCGGAGAAAGTGCGTTTGCGGTACCGTCTCGCCTCCTTTCCGGTCTGGTGGATTTCCTTCGTCCCAGGGGATCAACACTACGCCCCAACCGCGATCGGCGTCCTTGCGAAGGTGATCGAGGGCTTCGTCGACGAGAACCCAGCCGGCTGCGTTGTACTCCTGGACGGTGTTGAATCGATCATGAACAACATCGGGTTCGACAAGGACATGCTCTTCGTCGAGCATCTGAACGAGTACATGATGTCGCGGAAAGCGATCGTCCTCTTCACCGTGGATCCGGAGTGTTTCAAGCTATCCGAATTCGCCCGCCTCGAGAGATCCCTCGAAAGCATCGACGAACCGCAGTTGCGTCAAGCCCTGGACAACCCGGAACACTATCCTCGAACTGGAATCCGCTGACTGACGCGGACCCAAACATGAACGAACGGTCTCCCGGTGGCGGGACGAAGTGAAGGGATACCACCTCAGCCGTCCACCTCGCCGAGGAACGCATCCTTCGCCGCCCGCAGGTGATGGATTCACCCAAGGATGCCCTTGCGCGAATCAAACGCGGCTTCGCGGGGCCCTTGATTGACCGCGATTCGCATGGGAAAGAGCGCCGTCGTGCGGATTCGCTCTGTACGAGGCAATTTGGGCCAGTTCCGTCCTATGGATTCAAGGACGCGGGCATCGAGGCGACTACCGTGTCCTTCAACGTACGCACGAGCAAATCCTGATGGACCGGTTCGAGGCCCGTGACCACAAGGAAGGCAGCGTCATCGAGATTTCTGCGAAGCGGTTGCGCCATTCAATGCAGACGGCGGTCCGGCACTACCGGACCTGCGGACCAGCAGAGGTCAGAAGGCGGCGCAAGACGCTTGGGAGACGCCGATCGTCAAGGTCAGTGATCGTCGCGACTAGGCGTCGGCAAAACGTCAGACACGGACCCACCGAAAACCATGACCCCCTCGGACACGTCGCCATGGAGGAGCAGCGGACCCGGAGGGATTCGAACCCTCGACAGCCGGATTAGAAATCCGGTGCCCTATCCGTGCTAGGCGACGGGTCCGGTCTCAGGGACAGAACGGCAATCTTAATAACCCATCGACCCCGCACTCCGAGAACCGTTATCTAGCCCGGCCCATCCTTCCGATCCGGAGTTTTGACACCATCAAGGTCGTCCTCCTCGGAGCCGGCGCGATTTGCTCCGTCGTCGCCACACTCCTCGCGAAGAGCCCGAACGAATCGGGGGCGTGGGTCGGGGGCTCTCCGTGCCGCGCTTATACCTCTAAGTAGAGGTATATTACCGGCCGAGCCCAGGTGGGGACCGCGGTCTCACTTCCCGTGCAGTGCGGCTACGCGGAGAGGTCCTCGATGCGGTGTTGGCCCGCGTACACGTTGAATCGCTCGCCGCGCGCGAATCCGACGAGCGTCATCCCGAACTCGTTCGCCAGGGTGACCGCCAAGCTGGAGGGCGCTCCGACCGCTATGACGAACGGCGCGCCAGCCACCGCGGCCTTCTGCATGATCTCGAAGCTCGCGCGGCCGCTCACGGCAAGGATCCGGTCCGACAACGGGACGCGGTCCGAGAGGAACTGCTCCCCGACGACCTTGTCGACCGCATTGTGCCGGCCGACGTCCTCTCGAATGCTCACGCGGCGGCCGGCGGCTTCGAACAGCCCAGCGGCGTGAATCCCGCCCGTCTGCGAGAACAACGTCTGACCTGTCCGGAGGCGCTCCGGGATCGCCGCGATCGTCTCGGCGGTGGCGAGAGGCCGGTCCTTCGGAATCGGATGGCGGGCGGCGACGCGGACCGCTTCCAGGGACGTCTTGCCGCAGACGCCGCAGCTGGACGACATGTAGAAATGGCGGCTCAATCGGTCCGCGTTGAACTCGATTTCGGGCCGGAGGACCGCGCTCACGATGTTGTACTCCTGCGCGATGCCGGCGTCCGTGCAGTACTCGATCCGCACGAGGTCCCGTTTCCGGGCGACGATCCCCTCCGTCAGGAGGAATCCGGCCGCGAGCTCGAAGTCGTTCCCCGGAGTCCGCATCGTGACCGCTAGGGAAGTCGTGGCGCGGCGTTTCCCGCCGTGCTCCACGCGGATTTCTAGCGGCTCTTCGGCGGCGAGCCGGTCCTCTTCCTCGACGAGGCTCCCAGGGCTTCGCTTCCAGACGTCCGCGGTCGCCGTGGGGCCGGGGCGGTTCACGGGCCCTCCGGAGGTGTCGAGGGCCGGGTGATCTGCACGAGGGCGTTGTAGTCGGGCATCTCGCACGCGGGATCGACGACGCCACGGCGGATCAGGACGTTGCCCTCGGGCCAGTAGATCTGGACGTTCCGCGGTCGGATCGGCGCGATCCGGACGGGGCCCCGCAGCGATCCGAGCGGGTTCGAGACGAGGACTTCGTCGCCTTCATGGATGCCGAGCGCGTTCGCGTCGTCGGCGGACATGAGGACGTCTCGGCGCGCCGCACCCAACAAGAAGTCGACGTCGCCGTGAATCATCGAGTTGAACTGCTTCCCGCGTCGCGTGCTCAGCAGGAACTGCCCCTCCGGGATGTCCGCATCCGGCAGGCCGACCGTCGTGAAGCGCGCCCTTCCGTCCGGCGTCGGGAAGACGCCTCCCTCGCAGAGGCGCGGGCCGCTGTACTGAAAGGCGTCTCCCTTGGCCGCGAGGTTCTGGATGCCGTCGTACGTCGGGATCGCCCGGGCGATCTCCGCACGGATGGCGGCGGCGTCCTTGAAATGGATGAGCCGCGTGGCGTTCGGGATGGCGCGCTCGGCGAGGCCCATGAAGATCTCCCACTCCGCTCGCGCCTCGCCCACCCTTCGGCGGGGGATCTGCGGCGAGAAGTACACGCGGCGCTCCGTGGACGTCTCCGTGCCTCCGCCGGGCTGCTCGTACCGGGTCTGCGCGGGGAACAGGAGGACCTTCTCCGCGGGGTCGACGAGCATCGACGACGTGACGACGAGGTCTTGGTGGATCCGGAGGGGGATGCGCCCGAGCGCCTCGCGGACGTACTCCGGCTCCGGGAGCGTCTCGAGGAAGTTGCCTCCCGCCTGGTACAGGATGTCGAGGAGGCCCTCGTGCGCGGCGTCGATCATCCCGACCGCCGTCATGCCGGGGATCGTCGGCGGCCGGAAGCCCCAGATCCCCGCGAACCGGTCCGCGTTCTCGTCGTCCACGGGGAAGCCGAGTCCGAACGCCGCGGGCTGCGCCCCCATCTCCGAGCCGCCCTGGACGCCGCTGTGTCCCCGGATCGGCATGAGGCCGCACTTCTCCCGCCCGACGAAGCCGCGCGCCAGGGCGAGGTTCACGATCGCCTTGACGTTGTCCACGCCAAAGCGGTGGTGCGTGATCCCCATGCTCCACACGAAGACCGCGGAGCGCGCCTCGTGGTACATCCGCGCGAAATCGAGCATCCGCTCCCGAGAGACCCCCGCCTGCCGTTCGAGCTCTTCCCACGGTTGCGCCGCGAGCTGCACCCGCAAGGCGTAGAAGCCGCTCGTGTGCTTCTCGACGAATTCCTCATCGAGCCAGTCGTTCTCGAGGAGGTGCTTCAGGACCCCCGTGATGAAGGCGATGTCGCCGCCCGTGTGGACCGTGAAGAATTCGTCGGCGAAGTGCGTGCCGAACAGGGCGCTTCGCGGGACCGACGGCACCCAGTACCGTTCGAGGCCGGGCTCCCGCATCGGATTCACGACCGCGACTTTCGTGCCCTGCTCCTTCGCGTAGTACAGGTACTTCATCGTCACGGGCTGGTTGTTCGGGACGTCGGAGCCGAAGAAGACGATCAGATCGGTCCCGATCCAGTCCGTGTAGGAGCACGTCGAGGCGGCGACGCCGAGCGTCTCCTTGAGGCCCGTCGTGCTCGGCGAGTGGCACGGCCGGCTCGAGTTGTCGATGTGGTTCGTCCCGATGAAACGGGCGACCTTGTTCGCGACGTAGTACGATTCGTTGGTCATTCCGCGGGAGGTGATGAAGAACGCGATCCGGTCCGGAGTCGTCGCTCGGATGCCCGTTGCCGCGGTCTGCAGCGCCTCGTCCCACGTGATCCGGCGGAAGCCCCGGTCGCCCCGGTCGCGGACCATCGGAAAGGCGAGTCGGCCGAGCCCCCGCAGCTCCTGCGAGGACTTCGTCCGCAGCGGCTCGACGTCCTTCAGCACCCGCGTCCGCAGGCGTCCCATCGTGTTCAGCGGCAGGAGGTCCAGGCGCACCGTGCAGAGGTGGATCCCTTCCATCGTGAAGTCGCGGAGGCCCGTCGTGCCCAGGGCGCAACCGTCGCACACCCCGTTTCGAAGGATCCGCGTGGCGAGCAGCGGCCGCCGTTTGTTGTCCCACGCCGATCGCAGGACTTCGCGGTAGTTGTGTGGCTTCACGAAGCCGAGGCCGAAGGGGACCGGGCTCACGCGCCGCATGGTCGTCCGTCGCCCCGGAGACGCCACGTGCCTGGGAAGCGCATGCGGTTTATCTTATCTTCCCCCTGCGAATCACACCGACGACGGACCCCTTTTCAAATCCCGAAGCCATCCCGTGCCCCATGGACACGGCCCTCATCCTCGCGGGCGGGGAATCCGCCCGATTCGGAAGGCCGAAGGCCCTCGTGGACGTCGGCGGCAAACCGATGGTGTCTCGGGTGTTCGACGCCGTCCAACCCCTCGCCGGGGAAGTCATCGTGGCGGTCGCTGACGCTGGCATGGCGGCCGCGATGAAGCCCACGGTACCCTTAGTGAAATTCGCGGTCGACCGCCGGCGCGGGGTGGGCCCGATCGAAGGACTTGCTCGCGGCTTCAGCGTCGCGCTCGGAGATCGGGTCCTCGTCGCACCCTGCGACGCTCCCCTGTTGCGCGCCGAAATGTATCGACTGCTGCTCACGGACCTCGGAGACCATGACGTAGCCGTGCCCCGGTTGGACGTCCTCGATCCGGTTCGAGCCGTCTACCGGAAGACCGCGGTCCTGCGGATTCTCGCGAAGGCAACGGAGCCGGTGCCGTCCCCGTCGGCCCTGGTCGATCGACTCGACGCGGTCTTCGTGAGCGAAGAGCGGTTGCGGTCTGTCGATCCGCGACTCGACTCGTTCCTCGATGTGAACACGCACGCGGACCTGGACCAAGCCCTCCGGAGGATGAAGACACCCGCGGACTAGCACAGCGGGGCAAGGTCTGCGAAGGCTATGGTCGTCGGAGCCCTCGGAACAGACTCAGGACGGCCTTGCGGTGCTCCCCACGCCGGATTTCTTTGGCCTTTAGGAGTTCCTCGATCTTTTCAGGCGTGTATTCGCGGAACGTGGCGTCATCCATCGCCGCAAGCCGATCCAGCTCGCCGGCGTCGAGCCAGACCCCGTTGCAGTCGAGGCACACGTCCACGCGGATGTCCTCGATGTCCTCGCCATCCATCAGGCCGCCGCAGTTCGGGCAAACGAGCTGGCTGTCGGAATCGAGGCCCAGTTTTTTCGTGAGTAGTCTGTTCAGACTCCGGCTGCCTGTCAACGTCCGGATTTCCCCTCGGTCGAGGAACAGCCCACCGCAAGTCGGGCACACGTCCGTCTCCACGGTCCGGAGGTGCGTTTGCCGCGGTTCCTTCCGTAAGGGAGTCCAATCTTTGGGGCACTCCCGCGCCTCGCGGATCTTCTTGGTCACGGGCCTCATGACGGAGACGTTGGCGGAAGAGGCTTTCGCCTCGTGGGTCAGGTCAACCGAACATTCCGCGCGACGGGGGCGACCGTCTGCACGTAGCCTTTCGGCTCCGTGTTGGCGAAGATGTCCTGGAGGAGCTTCGCCCGATCCTTCTCCGGCACCCCATCGAGGAACTTCCGCTTCTTGCTGGTCTTCTCCCACTCGCGGAACTCTTCCTGCTTCGAGACGTACAGGGACTTGACCGTGTTCTGCACGAATCGCGTCCCGCCCGCGCTGACGGCGTCCGGATCATAGTCCCGCTGGACGAACTCGATGAAGAACCACTCGTCGTCGAACAATTCGCGCGTGAAGGCCTGGAGGAGCGGCCCGAAGGAATCTTTGTCCTTGTAGATGGGCGTGAGGAACTCGCCCCCCTTCGACTCGAGATGCGCCTTCAGCTTGGCGAGGTCCGTCGTCCGGAGCGCGAGGTGCTGCATGTACGTGTGCGCATCCTTCTGCGGCTGGCCCGCGAACCCGTAGACGAACGGCGCCTGCGCATGGGAGACCTCGTTGGGGGCGCTCAGCCCCATGACCACTGCGAGACATTCACCCGTCAAGCCGCTCCGGCACGCGAACGTAGCCATGGCGGTCTTCTCCTCGCCAACGCGTTCGGTCTCGTACACGCCGACGTAGCCGCTGTTCAGGAGGAAGTCGCGCAGGGCACGGTAGGTGTTCAGGTCGCGGCAGAGGACGGTCTTGTGGTCCACCTTGAGTTTCATGAACGGGGGAGCGGGCATTCCGTCACCGGCCTCGGAGGGGAAACTGGGGCGATAACCCTTTCGTGGCACGAGGTCGCACGGAGTGTGACGCCGTCGAGTGTGCTCCGAACTAGCCCCCTCCGATGCGCATTGAAGGCGACCTCGCGGGGGGCTCGAGTCTCGCGTGTCCGCGCATCGAGGAACGAAAGTAATGCGATGATCACGTCCGCGCGATGGAGTTCGCCAAGACGCCGATTCCCTCGATTTCGATCTCGACTCGGTCTCCGGGCATCAGGTACCTCGCCCGGTCGCCTCGCTCAAACTCGCAGCCGCCTGGAATCGTCCCGCTCCCCCACACCTCGCCTGCTTGGATCGGTTGGAAACGCGAGGCGAACTCGACCATCTCGGGGAACGACCACAAGGCGCGCGGACCTTCCTTCGCCCACGGGTTCTCGAAGACCATGTTGCGATAGCGGTCGCGCAGCCGCTCCTCATTGTTCACGCGGACCACAACGGCTTGGTCCCGCAGCTCCCCGAACTCGTCGCGGGTCACGATGGCGGGTCCGAGGGCGTTCGCCCAGTCCTTTCCCGGAGCGGGACCCATCCCGATCTTCCCGGCCGTAACTTGGATGTCACGCGCCGAGAAGTCGTTGAAAATCGTGACGCCGAACAGATGCGCAGGGGCCCTCATCGCATCGATCTCCCGACCGCCCTTGCCCAGGACGAAACCGATTTCTGCCTCGTAGTCCATCTTCGGCGAGAGGATGAGCCGGGGCGTCTTGCCGTCGAACATCTCGTAGCGCATCGGCCCGACCTCTTCCCCCGTCCCGACGATGTTCAGGTGGTTTCCATTGTAGTAGCCGGGCATCCAGTTCCATTCCGGCGGGATCGACGTCCACGCGGCCGCCCGTGTGCGGGCCACATGGGCACGGAACGCAAGGAAGTCTCGCAGGAGGCGGGGCAGGATCGGCGGATGGATCCGGACGTCGGGGGGTCGGAAGGCCCACGGAGGCGGATCCGACACGATCCGTTCGGCCTCAGAGAGGATTCGATGGGCGCGGTCCCAGATGTCCCCGGTCAGGTCCGGACAGGCGTCGATGAACCCGAGGGTGTCCGACGGGATGGCGGCGTCGGCTGCCGAGAGGTCTGCGATCCACTCCCAGCGGTCCCAGGGCCCGACGACGGCTCCGAGTCGGGGAGCGGAGCCGCCGCGGGAGAAGGTGACGAGCTTCATCGGCGCGGGCCTTCCGCGAATTCCCTCCAGGACACCGGGGGCGAATTCGTCGCGACGCACTCCGGACACGAGGCGGGCGGATAGAGCGGCACGTCGACCTGGAGCGTGCTGTAGAAGCGCGGGCCAAACCGCTCCTCCGTTTGGCGGACGAGGTCGGTGGCGCCCTTGACAAAGACCGCGGCCGAGACGACCTCCGCTCCGAGGCGCGTCACGAACTGCGGGAGGCGCAGGCCGACGCACCGCCCTTGGAGGCTCACGCCGTTGAAGGCGAGGACCTTCGAGTTCGAGGGCACCCATCCTTCGACGAGCGCGTTGCCAAAGCGTCCGCTCGGCCGGTATTCCCAGTAGGCCACGGGCCGACGCAGGCGCTGGGCGAACGCCTCGGCGAGCGGACGCACGGCCGGCTGAGCCGGCGCGAAGACCAGGTCGACGTCGATTCCCTCCCTCAACGCCCAGGCCGCCATGTCGTCCGCGATCGCGTCGACGAACGGCGCGTACGCGGTGACCGGCTCGATTGCGAAGAAGCCCCGCGTGTGATTGCCATCCTCGTCCGCGGGGTACACGAAGTGACCCTCCGCGGTGGACGGTCGGGAGACGTCGAGGATCTCCTCGAGGAATTGCGGCTTGAACGTGGGCGACACGAGTCGGATCGGGAGCGGCGGCATCGGTATCAACCCCTCACGCGGACGGCGATTCCCAGCCTTCGCCTTTCGGCGCGTGCACGCGGCTCTCGTCCCAGCTCAGGACGTACTCCGGGTCCCGGAACGCGTAGCCGTGGGTCGTGATGCGCATGCTCTCGAAGTAGGTATCGAGCATGACCGCGAGGCGGCCTTGCAATTTTCCGCGGCCGGCGAGGGACTTCTGCGCCGCGTTGCCTTGCGGACTGTGCGGCGTCGCGCCCGGATGGAATGTGAACGAGCCTTCCTCGACGACGCCCTCCCGCGCTCCGTAGAACGGATTGCAGAAGAACATGAGCTCGTCGGAGTCGACGTTGAAGTGGGCGTACGGCGCGGGGACCTCCTGCGGATGCCATCCGGCCATGACGGGCACGAACGAACAGAGGGAGAAGCCGCTGTGCGGCACGTTGCCCGCCTGGAACGTCTGGTGCATCGGCGGCGCCGTGTGGATCTCCCGCGCGATCCCGTGGTGGCTCTTGATGTCGAAGACGTACGGATAGAGGGCGCCCTCCCAGCCCGCAAGGTCGAACGGATGGTGGCCGAGCGTGAGCCGCGTGACCTTGCCGCCGGTGTGTCTCACGTCGATTGGGAATTCGCCGCGCTCGTCCTGGAACGGCGGTAGGACCGGCGTCTCGATCTCCGTCTCCACGACGGGCGACATCAGGGTGGCCTGGCCTTCCTTATTGAAATAGTGGGGCGCGAAGTTGACCGGATAGATCGACTCGACGAGGAGGAACCATGCCTTCGGCGACGTCAGCTCGACGCGGTACGTCGTGCCCTTCGGAATCACGACGTAGACGTCCTTGCGGAACGTCAGGTCGCCGTACTCCGACCGCACGACGCCCTCGCCTTCCTGCACGAAATAGACCTCGTGCCGCTCGCCGTTCCGAAAGAACGTGTCCGGCGGCATCGACTCCGCGGGCTTTGAGATCGACAGCGTCGTGCGCGGGCCGTGGACGACCGGCTTGCGGGAGCGGATCGCGTCTCTCTCGAAGGGCATGCGGCCCGTGTAGATGTGGTATGGCTGGAGCACGTCGGCCTCGGGAGGGAACTCTGGGACGAGATCGAAGTCCCCCTTGCGCGGGGGCTGGACCTGCTCCGTCGGATAGAACCGGACGTGGACCTTCCGCGACCAGGCGCCGCTGAAACCGTAGCTGCCATGGATCTCCTCCCTCGCGAGGACGTCGGGGATCGCATAGAATTCCGTGTGCGGTGTCGGCGGGAGCGTCCCCTTCTTGACGATCATCACCATGGCCGCCTCCCCCTCGGGGGGATATCGGCGCGCGCCGACTTAAACCCGCGCGGCTCATCCTGCGCGATGGGCCTGCGCGTACCGGATGCCGCCGCCCGCGAGGAGGACCTCACGCTGGTGTGGCCTCAGGTCAACCCGGACCGCCGTCCGCGTGCCGCGGGTCAGGTCCTCCACCTCGGCGTCGCGCTCGCCGCGGATCGCGGCGAAGACGTTCGTGATCCGCAGTCGGTCGCCCGCCCCGATCGCATCGTACCCCGTCGGATCCGCGAAGGTGACCGGCGGGATGCCCGAGTTCACGAGGTTGTCCAGGTGGATCCGGGCGAAGCTCTTCGCGAGGACCAGTCGCACGCCGAGGAACATCGGGGCGACGGCCGCATGCTCCCGGGAGGACCCTTGGCCGTAGTTCTCGCCGGCGACGATGAAGCCGCCGCCTCCCTTCTTCGCCCGCGCCGGAAACGTCGGGTCGACGTACTCGAAGACGTGTTGCGCCATTGCGGGGATGTTCGACCGCAGCGGGAGCACCTTCGCGCCGGCCGGCATGATGTGGTCCGTCGAGATGTTGTCGCCGAGCCGGATCAGGACCTCGCCATCGAGCGTGTCCGGTGGCGGCTGCGCGACCGGGAGCGGCGCGATATTCGGGCCCCGGATGACTTGGACCGACGCCCGGTCGTTCGGCGGCCATTCGAACCCGGACGTGTCGATGGGATACTTCGTCGGCTCCTTGACGATCGGAGCCTCCCCGAGGTCCCGCGGATCCGCGATCTCGCCTCGCACAGCGGTGGCTGCCGCCGTCTCGGGGCTGCACAGGTAGACGAGATCGTCCGCGGTCCCGCTGCGCCCCTCGAAGTTGCGGTTGAACGTCCGGACGGACGCCCCTTTCGTCGGCGGCGCGAAGCCCATGCCGATGCACGGCCCGCACGCGACCTCGAGTTCCCGGACGCCCGCCTTGATGAGTTTCGTCATGAGGCCGCTCGTCAGCATCAAGAGGAGCGTCTGGCGGGAGCCCGGCGAGACGGCCATCGAGATCCCGGGGGCCACACGCTTCCCGTCGAGGGCGTGCGCGACCACGCCTAGGTCTCGGAACGACGAGTTCACGCTGCTCCCCACCGCGACCTGGGCGACGTCCGTCCCCGCGACTTCTCGGACCGGCCTCACGTTATCCGGACTCGACGGGCAGGCGATGAGCGGTTCGATTTCGCCCAAGTCGACGTCCACGGTGTCATCGTACGCCGCGTCCCCTTCCGCCGCCAGCGGCCGGAACTCCTTCGAGCGCTCCTGCGCCGCGAGAAACTGCTTCGTCATCGTGTCTGCCGGGAATACGGACGCGGTCGCGCCGAGCTCGGTTCCCATGTTCGCGATCGTCCCCCGGGACGGGACGGTCAGTTCCTTCAGCCCCGGGCCGGTGTACTCGAGGACCTTGTTCTTCCCCCACTTCACGTCGAACCGGCGCAGGAGCTCGAGGATCACGTCCTTCGCGCTCACCCAGGGCCTGAATTCGCCGGTCAGCTTGACGTTGACGACCTCAGGCATCGTGAGTCGATACGGTTCCCCCGCCATCGCGCTCGCCACTTCGAAACCGCCGGCCCCGATCGCCAGCATCCCGCAAGCGCCCGCGTGGGGCGTGTGGGAGTCGCATCCGAGCATTGTCTCCCCCGGCACATCGAACCGTTCCATGTGGGCCCAGTGGCTGATCCCGTTGCCGGGTCCCGAGAAGAGGGCTCCGTACCGTTGACATACGCTCCGAAGGAAGCGGTGGTCGTCCGCGCTCTCGAATCCGGTCTGTAGGATGTTGTGGTCCACATACTGGGTCGCCTGCCGGATCGCGACGCCGTCCCGGCCCATCTGTTCGAATTCGAGCCACGCGAGCGTGCCCGTCGCGTCCTGGAGGAGCGTTTGGTCCATCCGGATGGCGATCTCCTCGCCGGCCTGCATCTTGCCATCGGCGAGGTGCGACTTGACGAGCTTGTGGGTCAGCGTCTCTCCGGACATGTCCCGCCTCGTCCGTGCGGATGACGGCTCCCGTTCATGAGCCTTCCCACCCACTCGGCCGCCGCGCCTCTATCGGTTCACGGACGACATGTCGGCGTAGCGGTCCCCGGCGGCGGCCCCTTTCGGGAATGCCGCGTCAATCCGTTCGAGGTCCGACCGCGTGAGGTGCACGTCGACGGCGCGGACGTTCTCCTCGAGATACCTGCGCTGCTTCGTCCCGGGGATCGGGACGATGTCGTCCCCCTGGCGCAGGAGCCAGGCGAGTGCCAGCTGCCCCGAGGTCACCCGTTTCTCCGCCGCAATTTCGCGGATCCGCTCGACGAGTTCTTGGTTCCGGTGGAAGTTGTCACCTTGAAAGCGAGGAAGGGACCGTCGGAAGTCGTCGGCGTCGAGTTCGTCCGGAGATTGAATCGTCCCCGTGAAGAATCCGCGGCCTAGAGGACTGAACGCGACGAACCCGATGCCGAGCTCCCGCACGGTGGACAGGATCTCCCCTTCCGGGTCGCGGGTCCAGAGCGAATACTCGGATTGGAGCGCCGAAATCGGATGGACCGCATGGGCCCGCCGGATCGTCTTCGACGACGCCTCAGAGAGGCCCAGGTATCGAACCTTGCCCTCGTCGACGAGCTCGGCCATGGCGGCGACCGTCTCCTCGATCGGCGTCTTCGGGTCGACCCGGTGGAGGTAATAGAGGTCGATCGTGTCGACGCCAAGCCGCTCGAGCGAAGCGTGACACGCCTCTCGGACGTGCGCCGGGCTGCCGTCCAGGCTGCGGCTGCCTGGTTCGCTTGAGCGAACGAGGCCGAATTTCGTGGCCAACACGACCTCGTCGCGGCGGCCCGCAATCGCCCGGCCAACGAGCTTCTCGTTCGTGAAGGGACCATACACGTCGGCGGTATCGAGAAAATTCACCCCGAGCTCCAGCGCACGATGAATCGTGTGGATCGCCTCGGCCTCGTCCGGCTGTCCGTAGACCTTGGACATGCCCATGCAGCCCAACCCGATTTCGGAGACCTTGAGGCCTTGCCGTCCCAGCGTGCGCGTTTTCATGACTCGTAGCCCCCTATGAAGGTCCGCCGAAAAGCCGCCGTTTGGGAAAAGGTTGACGCCGCTCGTGACGTGCGCGCGGGAAACCGTTCATCGATCCGAACAAGGAGATCCCGAAATCGTAGGCCGAGCGTCTCCGGTCACTCGCCGCCCGAGACGAAGACCGTCTCCGCGGTCACGAAATCGTTCTCGATGAGGAACCGGACCACGTGGGCGATCTCTTCTGGCTTTGCCATGCGGCCGAGCGGGATGTGCGCCACCCGTTCCGCGAGGTTCGGAATCCCCCGTCGGACCATTTCCGTGTCCGTGAGGCCCGGGGCGACCGCGGCGACCCGGACGTTGGCGTGCGCCACCTCGAGGCCCAGCGCCCGCGTGAGCCCGAGGAGCGCCGCCTTTGCGGCCGCGTAGTGGGCGCGGCCCGGACCGGGCGGACGCACCGCCGCGAATGAGGCGATGTTCACGATGACCCCTCGCTTTCGTTCGATCATCGTCGGCAGCACGTGGCGGATCATGTTGAACGCGCCGAAGACGTGGACGCGGAAGGTGGACTCCCAGTCCCGTGGTTCCATCACCGCGGCCTTCTTGAGCTCGAAGATCCCCGCGTTGTTCACCAAGACATCGACGGGTCCGAATCGCTCGACGGCGGACCGCACGATCGTCCGACACGCATCGAAGTCTCCGACGTCCCCCGCGGCGACGAGCACCGGGCCTCGGGCCTGGAGCTCCTTCGCGACGCCCAGCAAGCCCTCGCTTTCCTTCCGCGCGTTCACGACGACCTTCGCGCCATGCTCGGCCAGCAACGAGGCGGTCGCTCGCCCGATGCCGCGCGAGGCTCCCGTGACGATCGCGACCGAATCACGGATCTCCATCGGCCTCTCCCCTGCAGACCGGAATCGGGCCGGGTACTTCAACCCCCCTCAAGGGGGTCGTCCGATGGCGCAAAGGCGCGGACCCCACCGCCTGGATAGACTGCCTCGAGACGCCCCCTCCCGTGCTTGAGATGTCAACGAGCTCGGAGGATGGGGCGGGTCAGACAGGTCGCGCCACCTTCCGCTTTCAGCGAGATCTCGTTCCCCCGGTATGTGCGCACGCGGCACCCGGCGTCTTCGAGCAGTCGCCTCGTGATCGGATTGCCTTCGAGAGTGATGCAGTCCCGCGGGGCCACCGCGAGCACGTTGGGAGCCATCGTCTCGAACTCGTGCTCGGGCACGTCGATGAAGTCGAATCCCCTCTCTCGGAGGTCCGTCCAGAACGGCACCGGCAGCAGGCGCCGGTAGACGACCGCGAGGTCCTCGTCGACGAGGCTAATCAGGGACATTAAATGGAGGCACGCGTCCGGTCCTCGGTGGTAGGGAAGCGGGACCGGCTCGGTGCGTACGCCTGATTCGCCGAGGATCTCGCGAAGTTGCCGGAGCCCATCGGCGTTCGTGCGGAAGCCTCGTCCGACCGCGAGCACGTCGTGGTTCACCCAGAGGAGGTCACCGCCTTCTGCGGTGGCCGGGGCCCGCAGGCTCCCGACGATCGGCACGCCCTCCTTGGCGAGGGCCTTTCCGATCGACGCCTCCTCGCCTCGCCGGAGCTCCTTGCCCATCCGCAACACGATCGCGCCTCGGTCCGTCACGATCGCGGGGTCGTGCACGAAGATCGCATCGGCCCGGCCCGGCTGCGGTTCGGCATCCCTGCGGACGTCGACGCCGGACGCACGCAACAGGGCCACGAGCCCGTCGTGTTCGTTCCGGGCGGCTTCCAGATTCGGCCGTGCCGTGTAGCCCCACGCCTTCGGATCCGCGACTGAGAACGAATCGTCCGGTCGACGGACGAGAACAATTCGCAACGGGTCGGTCATGCTCTGGGATCCGTAGGACGCGGTCACGGCTGTCCGGATGACGAAAACCTGCGGGGCTCTTACGCTTTCCTCCGCGGGGCCGGCTTGGCGGGACGGAGGTCAAACAAATCCTGGCGTTCCCGCGCAGGAGGTCGTTCGTCGACCCGAAGAAGGAGATTCCGAAGTCCTGAGGCGCTCAAGATTCAAGTAGCGCGCCCGCGGTCGCCGCCCGGATGGCGCTCTCCCTCGACACCCGCGTCCCGCTGACCGACGGGACGAAGATGCCGGCCCTCGGGCTCGGGGTGTGGCAGGCCGCATCCGGGAAGGAGACGCAGCGGGCGGTCGCGGCGGCGCTCGAGGCCGGCTACCGACTGATCGACACGGCGAAGCTCTACGGGAACGAGCAGGACGTCGGCTTGGCGGTCCGTGCGAGCAAGATCCCGCGCGACGAGATCTTCATCACGACGAAATTGTGGAACACGGACCACGGATACGAGGCGGCGCTCCGGGCGTTCGAGCGAAGCCGGCGGGAGCTCGACGTCGGCTCAATCGACCTCTACCTCATCCACTGGCCCGTGCCGGAGCTGCGCCTGGAATCGTGGAAGGCGCTGCTCCAACTCAAGGAGAAGGGGCTGGCGCGGTCGATCGGTGTGAGCAACTACACGATTCGCCACCTCGAGGCTCTCCTGGCGTCCTCGCCCAGCCCGCCGTCGGTGAACCAGGTCGAGTTCCATCCGTTCCTCTATCAATCGGATCTGCTCGCGTTCTGCCGGGGCCGCGACATCCAGCTCGAAGCCTACAGCCCGCTCACCCGCGGACATCGACTCGACCATCCCGTAATCAGGGCCCTCGCCGCAGAATACGGACAAACGCCCGCCCAAGTCCTGATCCGTTGGGGACTCCAGCATGGCCTCGTCGTGATCCCGAAGTCGGTCCGACCCGAACGGATCCGCGAGAACGCACAGGTCTTCGATTTCGAGCTCTCGCGGGCCGCGATGGCGCGCCTCGACGCGCTCGACGAGGGGTCCCATGTCGACTGGGACCCGGACGACCAGCCGTAGCGGCTCGACGAGCAGGCTTTACGCGTCGCGGCCGTTCCCGGGGCGTGGTGCGCCGACGGTACGAGCTGCCCGGAGACCTGGAACCGGCCTCCCTCGAGACGCGACGCGCATTCTATCGCGATCGGATGGACTACGGGGCGGCGGAGCGCTGGATGGCCCGGCCCCCCGGAGACCGGGCATACGCGCTCATCGTGGGCCGTCATTCGGGGATCTACCCGCGGCGCTTCCGGTCCCTGAAGAACGTGCCGCTCATCGTGGACGACGTGCGGGGCCCGAGGGGCTTGCGTCCGTTCCTGACGAAGTACCTGCCCGAAGGCGTGTACTACGACCGGAATGTCTATTCCTCTCTGGTCGACGCACGCGAGGCGGGCATCGACTATGCGCATGCGTGGCGCAGCCGCTACTTTCTCGGCCAGGAGCTCGCCTTCGACCTCGATCCGGAGAACCTCGACTGTCCCGTCCACGGCGACATCGCGGAGAAGATGAGGCGCGGGCAAGGCCTGTCGTTCTGCGATTGGGAGTTCGAGGAAGTGCGGCGGCAGGCGGCGGAACTCCACGATGAGTTGTCGCGGCGATGGACCCGCCTCCGCGTCGTCTACTCGGGACGGGGCTTCCACATCCACGTCTTCGATGCGGACGGCTTCCGCCTGAGTCGGAAGGAGCGGGGGACGATTGCGCGGCGCGTCGCCCGGAGATACGCAGTCGACGAATGGGTCACCTCGGGAGAGATGCGGCTCATCCGTCTGCCCTATTCCCTCCACGGGATGGTCTCTCGAATCGTGGTCCCCGTGGATCGCTCCCGTCTGGAACGGTTCCGTTATGACGACCCTCGGGCCCGACCCCGCAGCGCGCGTCCCTGACTACTTCTTTGCCCGAAGTTCTTTGCGGCCCGCGTAGTAGGCCTTCTTCTTCGCCGCCTTCTTCCCGGCCTTCTTCCGCTTCTTCTGCGCCATCGGCACCGCATGGCCCACGGTGGATTGAAACCTTTGCGCCTCGGGTCGCAAACATTGTATCCCACGGCGATCTTCGGTTTTCCGAGGAGTCCGGAGGAGTGCGAACGGCTGCCACGGCCTTCGATCCACTCGAGCCCTTTGCGAACAAGGAACGCTTAGACGAACTGGTCGAGGAGCTCGGAAAGTTCCGGTACAAGCTCTATGGCTCGATCCCGATCCGATTCCACCGAGGAGGGCCGACGAAGTACGAGTTCGATTTGAACCTCGGGGTGGTCCACTTCACGGAACAGGACTTTCAGAAGCTCAGCGAACTCTTTCAGCGGCTCAACAAGAAGTGGGGCGCGCGGATGACGTTCTGCGTCTACCCGTCGAAGGAGAAGGCGAGGGACATGATCCTCAACGTCCGCGGATCGCCACGTGCGCCCTCGGAGATCGACTGAGGCGACCGTCAAGTCCGTCTGGGCCTACGATTCGGGAACGTACGCGATTCCTTGGATCTCCACCTTCATCCCGAAGAGCAGGTCCGCTCGCACGGTCGCCCGGGCGGGTCTCGGTTCCCGCGGGAAGAACGTCGCGTACACCTCGTTCATCGCCGCGAATTCTCCGAGGTCCTTCAGATAGACCGTCGTCGAGAGGACGTGGTCCATTCCAGATCCGGCCGCCGCCACGACGCCTCGGAAGTTCTCGAGCGTCCGTCGCGTCTGTTCTCGGATGTCGCCGTCGACCACCTTTCCGTCGGGCCCGAGCGGCCCTTGCCCCGCGACGAAAACGAGATCCCGCCACCGCACGCCCCAAGAGAACGGGAGCCCCATCGCGGGCAGGTCCGTCCGCACCGCCTCATGCGTCATGGCCGGCGTATCCGCGTCGACGGGGATAGGGATTCCGTCGTGTCCGCGAGCAACCGCCAGCAGCGTCGGCTTTTTTGGCCGGATTCCGATGACGGGTTCGATGTCGCAATCCGCGTCGGGATTGGTCGCGTTCCGAGGGTTCCGTCCTTGACCTATCTGAAGAGCGTGAAGCGCGGATGGTCGGAGGGGGCGGTTCAGCAGAGCATCCGACGGATCGTGGGCGAGAACGTGCTGTGCTCGATGTCGACGATTCGACCTCGGAACGGGGCGCACATCAACACCGCGTACTTCTGTTATTCCCCCGCAATGGAAATCTTCTTCCTTTCGGACGCCAGCTCGACGCACTGCCGCAACCTCGATCGGAATCCGTCGATGGCCGTGGCGGTGTTCCGCTCGACGCAGGTTTGGGGCAGGCCCGACCGCGGACTCCAGCTCTTCGGAACGTGCCATCAGGCTGTGGGTCCCCTTGCGCGGCGGGCGGAACGGCTTTACGGCCAGCGGTTCCCCCGCTACGCCCGAAACGTCGCGATGACATCCGGCGCGTCGAAGCGCGGGGCCGATCAGCTTCGGTCCTATCGCTTTTATCGGTTCGTGCCGAGGACGGTCAAGATCCTGGACGAACGGGTGTTCGGGGGCGCCGTGTTCGTGATCGTGTCGGTGCCGAAGCCATGAGGTCGGGCGTTCACGTCATATCGATTCGCCGAGGCGCTTCAGGACGAGCATCGCGCGCAGCGTGACCATCTTGCTCGGTTCTCCCGGTTTCTCGAGCGCGAACGGAGTCGGCAGACCTTTCGTGTACCACTTGGCCACTTTGGCATCGAGGTCGGGATGGACCGCGTCGAGGTTCCATCGGCCGTCCGCCCGCCGCTTCTCTTTGAGGAGCGACACGGCGGCGCGCATGCGCGGATCTGCGCCGTAGCCGAGGGAGGTCATGAAGTCAAGGCCGACCAGGATGTCGTAGTAGTAGTGGATCGGATAGTGGAAGCGATACCAGGGCTCGTAGCGGGAACCCTGCTTGTGCAGCTCCCGCTGAAGGTAGAACTCGGCCGCGTCCTCGACCGCGCGCTTCATCCCCTCTGTCCACTTCTCCCTCGGGTAGGCGGCGAAGGCGCTCATCCCCTCCCACGAGTCCAGGTTGCGGCCGCTCCCGAAGCAGCTCCAGCCGCCGTTCTTGTCTCGATGCTGGACGAGCCACTCGAGGGCGCTTCGGACCTTCGGGTGGTCCGCGTAGCCGAACTTCACGAGGGCACGGGCCGTGTTCCCGACGACGCACAGGTGGCTCGCCTTCGCGCCGTCCATGGAGAATCCGCCATCGTCCTTCGCGAACCGCTCGATCCACAGCTCGCACGCCGCGCGGGTTCGAGGCTCTTCTTTCGTGAGGCCGAGGTCCGAGAGGATCAGCAGCATCCAGTTCGTGGACAGGTACTTCGGGCGGTACAGGCTCTCGTCGTTGATCCAGAATCCTCCCGGTCGCTGTGCCGCGAGGATGTCCGCCGCCCACCCCTTCCGAGGGATGGCCTCCTTCGCGCCGCTCGCGTCAGGATCATCTTCCGGCCGCTCGAGCAGTTGCGTGAGCGCCAGATACCGCACGGAGGGCTGGTCCTCCTCCAGGAGCCAGGCCAATGCGCCTTCCGACGTCGCGGAGCCTCCCGTCGGAACGTGAGGCGTCTCGCTACTTCATTGTTGGCACGCGGTCGGTGAATCCCGTCTCGGGGGGATCGATGGGACTCAAGGCCGACGGCTCGACGCCGACGGGATCAAGCGGCCCGGGATCGTCCCGCCGAAACAAGTTCTCCCAGGACCGCCGCGCAATTCCGGCTGGTCGCCAGCCACGCGTGCGCGACTGCCAGGGCGGCCTCAAGAGCGATGCGTACAGTGTGGAAAGCCACCGCGCAACCTGCTTGATCCGTACTCGTTCGTCGTTCGTTCCTGAAGGCGAGCCGTGGCCTCGCGGCCGTTCAGAGGCGCGGCGGCCGGTTCTCGTTCCGACCTCGGGATGGCTGCGGGCCGCTTCTGCCCCGGCAACAGCGGTCACGAGAGGAGTCTCCCCGAGCGCCAAGACATCGCTCCCGTTAATGTCAACGGATTGCAACGCGAGCCGAAGGGCGTCAACCATCGTCTCGGGGCTGCCGATGTCCAAGGCCACCTCGTCCGAACCGAGCCGGACGCCGATCACGGTCTCGCCCGCCACGATGAGTTCCTGGATCGCATCCGTGAGTTGCAGCTCACCGTTCTTGCCGGGGGGGACGCTCGACAGGGCGTCAAAAATCCGGTCCGTGAAGACGTAGACCGGCATGATCGCGTGGTTGCTCTTCGGCGCCCGAGGTTTTTCCACCGCGGACGTGATTCTCAGGACTCCGTCTTCGAGGCGAATCCCCTCGAGCACCCCGTACGCCCTCGGATCCGGGACGTCACGGAACAGGACCGTCGCCGCCGCGCGGTACTTTCGGTGCGCCGTTTCCAGCCGATGCAGGTATCGGTCCCCCGCCGACTGGATGAACGTGTCGGCCGCTTGGAGCAAAAAGTTCCCGCGGATGACGGGCCGGCCGAGGAGGACCGCATCCCCGAACCCCCGGGGTTCGGCCTGATTGAGGAACACGAGGTTCGAGGATCGGATCTTCTCGTAGAATTCAGCGAGGCTCTTCCATGCCTTCCCGTCCTTGTCCAGGTACTCCAGCAACCCCGAATCCACGGAGAAGTGATCCTCGATGGCCCGCTTGCCTCGTCCGACGACGATGTAGAAGCTACGGACTCCGGCCGCGTGGAGCTGCTCGAAGATCGCCTGGATCAACGGCTTCAGGATCAGGGAACCATCCCGATCGGAGCAGATCATGGGGAACATTTCCTTCGGGATTTCTTTGGAGAACGGAAGGAGTCTCGTCCCCGCGCCGCCCGCGGTGATGAGCGCCTCGTGCCCATCGAGCCGTGAAGGGGTCGACAGCGTTGTTGGTTGGGAGTCCACGCGCGCCACCGAGTCCTCCTCAGACTTGGAGGGGTGTCAAAAGGATATTCCGTCACGTTCTCGACATCCGTGACAGTTCGACTCTCTTTGAGCACATCCGAACACACGGCCCATATGACCCGCGCCTTTCTCCTATATAGAACGGGTCCCACGGACGGTCATCGAACCGTACGACCAGGGGGGACGTCGATCGGAAAGGTCTTGGTGACGGGAGGCAACGGGTTCATCGCGAGCCATCTCGCGGAGCGACTCGAGGACCTCGGCGATGACGTTACCCTCCTCGACCTCGAATTCAACGCGAACACGAAGTCCCTCGATTGCGAGCGGGTCCGGGCGGACGTCCGCGATTACGCCGCGATTCACGATGCGGTCGAAGGGAAGGACGCGGTCTTCCATTTCGCGGCGGTCTCTCGCGTCGCGTGGGGCCAAGAGGATCCGTACAATTGCTGGACGACGAACCAGCTCGGCACGTTGAATGTCCTGGAGGCGTGCCGGAAGTCGGAGTCCCGGCCGACGCTCTTCTATGCGTCGAGCCGCGAGGTCTACGGCGAGCCTCGCTACCTGCCCGTCGACGAGGCCCACCCCAAGGCGCCCGTGTCGGTCTACGGCGTGACGAAGCTCTGCGCGGAGCGGGCCTGTCGGTCGTATGCCGCTTCGAGCGGACTCGACCGCTCGGTCGACGAGGTGATCTTCCGGTTCTCGAACGTGTACGGGAGCGAGCGGGATCTGCCGGAGCGGGTGATCCCGAAGTTCATGGCGAGCGCCCTGCGGGGCGAGGACATCGTCCTGTACGGCGGCGAGCAAGTGCTCGACTTCACCTTCATCGACGACACGGTCGGCGGAATCCTGCGGGCGTACCTCGCGACGATCGACAACGGCCGCGACCTCGTCGGCGAGGAATTCCACTTCGTCACCGGGAGGGGGGTGTCCGTCTCCGAGCTCGCCGAGATGATCGTCAACCTGACAGGTTCGTCCTCCCGGATCGTCAGGGGCTCCGCGAACGGGTTCGAGGTCCGCCGTTTCATCGGCGATCCGCGGAAATCGCAGAAGATGCTCGGGTACGCTCCGCGTGTCCGGCTCGAAGACGGACTGAAACGCTTGAAGGAGAGAATGCTCTCGACGAGTCATCGAGATTTTACTCGTGGGGTCCGTGGGTCTCCCACCGTCGTCGAGGAGCTCCCGGGGTGGTGAATGTGTCGCAGGTAACGAGGAAGCTCTGACGGAACCGAGCGTGGTCCTCGGGCGGCCCTGCGTCCGCGGTAAGACCTTTTGCGTCGGCTCGGAGAAAGTTCTGGTCCGCGGCGTGAGCTACGGCACCTTCCAGGTGGACGAGTCGGGTCAGGAGCGCACCTGACGCCCAAGGTGGTCGATCATGGCTTCGCGCGGATGACGGAGGAAGGCTTTCAGCGTCGTCCGGATGCACATCGGCCCGCCGCGGTGCGTCTTGGGTAGGGCCTTCAAGCCGGGCTCTGGGTCATGGTCGGCCGCAACTGGAACAACCATACGCGCCGAAGGCTCCCACGGATTCCAGAGCGGACATTTCACGCGATGAAATGCAGAGGGCGATCTTGCGGCACTAGACGACTGGAGCGGTAGACCGCCGCACCGTCGTGAGGGCCGCCCTCGGGTTCGCCTCCACCAGGATTCCTACGGGAGGTCTAGTTTCAATTTTGATAGCACCACAACCTGTTGATTTACCCCTGGTCCCATTATAGCTATGGCAGTGGGGGCACGGCCGGGGACGCACCGCATCACGACGGCGTCGTGGCGTCGAGCGTCTGCAAAAACTGTTCCAATATGACTAAGTATCTGCCGTCTCACTTATTACGCCCTTGCCGGGGGTGTGGAGAAATCGAGTGGGCAGGATTTTGATCACGGGAGGAAATGGTTTTGTCGGAAGCCATTTGGCTGAACGCCTGGTGGCTCTCGGCCAATCGGTAACGCTATTTGACCTCCATTTCACCTCGAATTCCCGAGGGCTTGGGTGCGCGAAGGTCCGCGGCGATGTCCGAGATTACAGGTCCGTGCGAGAAGCCGCGAGGGGGAAGGACGCCGTCTTCCATTTCGCCGCGGTGTCGCGCGTCGCTTGGGGCCAGCAAGATCCGTACAGTTGTTGGGTTACGAATCAGCTGGGCACGTTGAACGTCCTCGAGTCCTGCCGGAAATCGAGGTCCAAGCCGGTCCTCTTCTATGCGTCGAGCCGGGAGGTGTACGGCGAGCCGGAGACTCTCCCGGTGACCGAGAGCGCACCGAACAACCCGATTTCGGTATACGGCATGACGAAACTGTGCGCGGAACGGGCGTGTCTGACGTATGCGGCCCCCGAGACCAATGGTCACAAGGTCAATCAGGTGATCTTCCGCTTCTCGAACGTGTACGGTAGCGAGCGAGACGTGCCGGAGCGGGTGATTCCGAAGTTCATGGCGAAGGCTCTTCGAGGGGAAGACATCACCCTCTTCGGCGGCGACCAAGTGCTGGATTTCACGTTTATCGATGACACCGTCTTCGGGATTCTGAAAGCGTACCAGGCCACCTTGGATGGCAGGGACGACCTCTTCGGTCAGAAGTTTCATTTCGTTACCGGGCGCGGCGTGTCCATCTCGGACCTTGCGAAGATGGTCGTGGAGGTGACGGGCTCGTCGTCCCAGATCCTCAAGGGCTCCTCGAACGGCTTCGACGTCCGCCGGTTCATCGGAGATCCCGCGAAGTCTCGGACAGTGCTTGGCTTTGAGGCCAGAGTGCCCTTGGAGGAAGGATTGGAGACCCTCAAGGAGCGCCTGCTCACGATCGAGACGACCCCGGCTGCGACCTGAGAAGGTCTGAGAAGCCTGCGAGTCCTGAAGACCACGTCGGCCTGCCTGGGGAATCTCGACCGAGACGTCGGCGGCTTGATGGTAGCTGATGAGGGGGATCCTCCGCTCGGCGGACGCGCGGTGGATGCGGGGGCCACACAGCGTTGGCGACTCGATTTCGCGCTCAATGCGATAGCTCGTCACATGACCGTCGTCAACCCCTTGGCCCGGAGGAGCGATTCGATCCCGTTTCGCTAGGACCCACCTTGAGTCAGCGCGTGGCTCAGGATTCCTGCCATGACTTTCTTGGTGTCGAAGTGGGCCTCCGCCAGCTTTCGCGCCGCACGACAGTGGCGTTCATAATCGGCATTGATAATGTCGAACGCCTGTGCCGCCTGCTCAGGCGTCGTGAAGCGGAACATGCCCTCATCGTTGGGCAGGAATGCGCTCGGACCGGTGTCCTGGACCACGACCGGCTTGCCGCTCGCCAAGTAGCACGCAGTACGGTCACTCACCCATGCGTTCTGGAATTCGATGTACGAACGTTTGGCGCAGCTGAATTCGCCGCGCGACTGCTGGATGTACTTCTGATACATCTCGGGTGTGGCCGCCACGTCGCGTGAGAGGCGGATCCGCCAACCCCGCCCTTCCATCTCCTTCGACTCCTTCATGTCCCTCTCCCTCTTCAGAAACAAGGCCAGCTCCAGCGGTTGCCGGGTCAGCCGGGGTAGGTCGGAATACTCCAGGAACGCGGCTCGTTTCGTGTTCTCGTATTTCTGGTCCCCGTCCACGACCCAATCTGAGGAATCCCAGATGGAGACAGTCGTGAAAGCTTCGCAGTTCGGGTCGAACCGGTAGGGCCATTGATCGAGGTAGACGGGCGGCCGGATGGAGATCCAGCTCAAACCGCAATCGGGAATTCTGCCGCCCGGCTTGCCCACGTTCTCGCCTACGGTGAAATACAGGTCATGTCGAGGGACGGTCAGTTGCCCGCGGGAGATCCAGAACTGGAGGAGCCCTGGATCGATATCCACCAACGCGGTGCGTTGGAAGCGCGCGAGCAGCGCGGGGCTGATCCCGTAGTGAAAATTCAACAAGAAATCCGCTCCCTCAAAGATTGTTTCCGCCTCGTCCCGTTTCATGTCGAGGTATCCAGTCGGCGCCTTGGAAGGAGGCTTCTTCGTATCCGTCACGTACACGATGGACTTGCCCTCAAGCCCGTACCGTTGCATCCGCTCGCGGAAGGTAGCCAGCGCGGCGGCCTCCTGGTCGGTGCGACCTTTGGTTCGAAAGGCCTCCAGCCAGTATACGTCGCAGCCGAGTTGGCGCAGTCCCAGCGCATATTGGAGGTAGACCCAGAAGTGCCCTCCGCCCTCAGGAAAGGCGACGGTATTGTAGGCTGCGATGACCACGGTTGGCTTGGTCACGCCGTCACCCCGCGCGCTCAAGCGTTCGCTCAGGCGGCACAGGCGACGGGAGGACGGGTTTGAACTGATCAAACCACCCCTCGACCTCCGTGAGCGCCTCGGTCGCCCACTCGGCGTGGTCCATGACCAAAGCGATTGCCGGCCAGATGATCCGGTTGACGATTCGAGCGTACTCGGCGGTCTGGAAGAGGGCGTTCAGGGTGTCCTGCTCGGGGAGCCGCGATCCCTGTGTTTCCACTTCTTTGCGGTAGAATTCGAGGATGGATTGCCTCTGATCGACCGGGAAGCGCAGGAGAAACGTCGATAGGTCGTAGCTGAACGGGCCGACGGCAACGTGGTCCCAGTCGATGAGGCGTGCCTGCAGTCCGTCTTTCGTCTCAATCACGAAGACGTTCATGGCCCACAGATCGCCATGGAGCAAGGTCTCCGCTCCTCCCGAGTCCTCGACGAGTCGTTCCCGCTCAGGAAGGTCTCGTCGGAGGGCGTCGAGACGTTGGAGGAGGCGGAGGCGCAGGGCTTCGTCGCTTGCGCCCGCCTCCCACGCGTCGAGGGCGTAGACGGCGTCTTTCACGTTCGCCCTGAAGAACTGCATCCCCAGGTCACCGCCGTGGAGCCGGACTTCCCCCAGCAGTGGATGCCTGGCAAACCGAGTGTGCATCCGCGCGATTTGTTCGACGGCCGCTCGGACCGCCTCGGGTGCAGCACGTTGCGGGTCCAACCCGTGCGGACCGAGGTCGTTGTACACATGCCAGACGCAGGCCCCAGTGGGGTCGGCGACGCTGCCCGCCAACGGTGGACCGATGCTGCCCAGACCGGCCGCGGGAAGCCAGCGCTTCGCCGCAAGTTCGTTCCGGTGGGCGATTGCGGGACTCAGACGCTTGACGATGAGTGTGTCGGGATGGCCGTTGACGGCGAAGCGCAAGCGGAACACCCGCGTGGACTGCGGCTTCAGTTGCGAATGTCCGAGGAAGCTCCCCTTGGCGGCCGGCCCTCCGAGGAGTTCCTGCAGCAATCCGCGGAGTTCGGGCAGGCCCGGCTGCCCGGAGCCAGCGAGAAGCTGGTCCAGACCGTCAATCAGGGCCATACCTCACGATGGCCGAACGAATGGCCTCATCGGACACCACATCGAGTTCGGTTCGAGGGCCTCTGACCACCATCATCGGTCGTCCACAGAACCGTGTTCCGGGTATATCCAGATAAGCTTTGCGTTGTGTTCGGATGTACCGACAACCTCTTGATATCCGAGAATCGTAGAAGTTGGCGGTGAGATGACCGTCCCCGAAGCGACGCCGGAGTCTCGGACCCAACGGAGCACCGTTGTGGGCCGTCCCACGGTCCGAGGAAAGTACCTGTTCGTGGGGGCCGAGAAGTTCTGGGTTCGCGGCATCAGTTATGGTACATTCTATATGGACGAAAACCGGCAGGAGCGTCTGACGCCCGAGAAGGTGGAGAGGGACTTCTCGCAGATGGCGGCGCACGGCTTCAACGTCGTACGCGTGTACACCGCGCCGCCTCGGTGGCTCTTGGACGCAGCCTTGGAGCATGGGCTCCGGGTCATGATCGGACTCAACTGGGGCGAGCACATGGCCTTCCTGGGCGAGCCGAGGAGGGTCGAGGAGATCGAAGGACGAGTCCGAACCTGGATTCGTTCGTCCGCGGGCCATCCCGCCGTGTTCTGTTACATCATCGGGAATGAGATCCCCACGTCGATCGTCCGGTGGCACGGACGGCGTCGCGTCGAAAGATTCATCGAACGCTTGTACCGGATTGCCAAGGAGGAGGATCCGGATGCCTTGGTCACCTACGTAAACTACCCGTCGACCGAATACCTGCGCCTACCATTCCTGGATTTTTTCTGCTTCAATGTTTACCTCGAATCCCGTGATTCGTTCGAGGGCTATCTCTCCCGTTTGCACAGTTTGAGCGACGATCGTCCCGTGATGCTCGCGGAGATTGGGCTGGACAGTCTGCGCGGGGGGGAACAACGGCAAGCCACGATGCTGGAGTCGCAGGTCAAAGCCGCGTTCCTGCTCGGCTGTGCCGGGGTCATCATCTTCGCCTGGACGGATGAATGGTACCACGGGAAGTACCGGGTCGAGGACTGGGCCTTCGGCTTGACGACCCTCGATCGAACGCCGAAGCTCGCCCTTCCCGCAGTGTCAAAAGCCTTCGCGGAATCGCCCTTTCCGCCCGGACTCCAGTGGCCGAAATTCTCAGTGGTTGTGTGCACGTACAACGGCGCGTCGACGATTCGCGACACACTGGAAGCCCTACGCAACTTGGACTATCCCTCCTTTGAAGTGATCGTCGTGAACGACGGCTCGACCGACGGGACCGCGCAGATCATCTCGAGCTATCCCTACAGGGTCATCCACGAGGAGAATCAAGGCCTGAGCCGAGCGCGCAACATCGGAATCGCAGCGGCCACGGGAGAGATGGTGGCGTTCATCGACGACGACGCCTACCCGGACCCACACTGGTTGCGGTTCCTCGCCCTTTCCTTCATGGAAGCCAAATACGCTGCGGTCGGCGGCCCGAACCTCGCCCCATCGACTGACGGATGGAGGGCAGGCGCGATTGCGAACGCCCCCGGCGGGCCGAACGCGGTTCTCCTCACCGATCGGACTGCGGAGCACATCCCAGGATGCAACATGGCGTTCCGGAAGAGCGCGCTCGAAGCGATCGGAGGGTTTGACCCCGTGTTCCGGACCGCGGGCGACGACGTCGATCTCTGTTGGCGACTACGGGACCGCGGGGAGGTCATCGGATATTCCGCCGCGGCGGTCGTCTGGCACCATCGCCGCCGGTCCCTTCGAACGTATTGGAAACAGCAGGTCGGATACGGAAAGGCGGAAGCGTTGCTGGAGAAAAAATGGCCTTCGCGGTACGATTCCCTCGGGCGGTTGAGCTGGCTCGGCAGGATCTATGGCAGAGGCGTCTCCTACGATCTGTCTTCGTTGGGCGGACGTGTCTACCAAGGCGTCTGGGGCACGGCACCGTTCCAGTCGCTGTACCAACCGATCCGTTCTCGCTGGTCTTGGGCTCTGATGCCCGAGTGGTACCTGCTCGTCGCGATCCTCTCTGGGATGTTCCTGCTCAGCCTGGGGTGGGAAGCGTCCTTCCTCCTCGGGCCGTGCCTGCTCCTTTCCCTCGCTGTGCCGGTCGCCCAAGCCGCGATCTCCGCCGCCCGGGCCCGCTTCCTCGGCTCTCGTGCGACCAGCCGGTGGTCACTCCTCGAACTCCGGACGGTCGTCCTGGTCCTGCATCTCTCCCAACCGATGGCCAGGCTCGTCGGGAGGATGCGGGGCGGCTTGACTCCCTGGCGGAGGCGAGGCCCGAAGACGCGACCTCGGCTCCGACCCCTTCGCATGATTTACTGGCGTGACGAGCGCGAACCGCCGGAGGATACATTGAGAGCGCTTCAGAAGGACCTCCAAACGGCGGGCGCGATCGTGAGGGTCGGCGGGGAGTTCGACGCATGGGACTTGGAGGTCCTTGGAGGACCGTTCGGAAGGAGTCAGTTACTCCTCGCCGTGGAGGACCACGCCCCGCGGAAGCAACTCTTGCGCTTCCGAATTTCTCCGAAGGTTTCCCGGTCGGCGATCGGCCTCTCCGCCGCGTTTGGGGCTCTCGCGGTGGGAGCCCTTCAATCCGGCGTGTGGGTATCGAGCATCGTGGCGGCCGTGATCGCGGCCTTTGTCGCTGCGCGGGCGTTGGCCGACTGCGGATTCTCGGCGGGCATCCTAGGCGAATGGGTCAGACGGTTCGGAGCCACCGAACCGGCGCCGTCCACGACGGTAGAAGGGAGAGACGAAATCAAGCAGGCCGATGAACCGCCTCGACCACGGGAGCCACACGAGGAGGTACTGGAGTGACCCCGCCTGACGATGGGCCGAAGGAGGAGACGAAGCGGCGGTCCCCCAAACGCGTCGATCCCGATGAATTTCGTGGCGCGACCGACGGAGCGTCCCATCGGCCTCTCGACGAGCAACAGGCCACCGACCGGAAGTCCGATCGCCCTTCCCATGAGCCGCGGCGCCTCGACGACAAACGAAGGGCCCACGACAGCCCCGCGATCCCGAGCCGGAGGACAACCCCGCAGCGGTCCGAGCCCGTGGGCGCCCATCCGCCTTCGGTCCGCGACAAGCGTGACCGGAGGTTCATCGCAACCGCGGCCGAACTGATCACCGGCGCGTTCCTTTCGTATTTTGCGCTCGACGCGCTCTCGACGGTCCCCACACGGTGGGTCCGCTTCATTGGGCCGATTTTCGCGTTGGGAGTTTTGTGGCTCATCACCGCACGTCAAGTCCTGCAAACTCGGGAGCGCCCTCCGGCCAAGCGGCGGATGGGTCGGAGGCTACTCCGTGCAATGCGCCCATACGTCCCATCCATCGCTTTGCTCTTCCTCGTGTCCTTCGCGTCGGTGCCGCTGACCTTGATCACTCCCTTGCCGATCAAGCTCATCGTAGACAACGTCGTCGGGTCGAAACCGCTCCCGGGTTATGTGGCGTGGCTGATGCCCTATGTCGCGTGGCTGACGCCTAATCCCTCTGGGGCCGCGAATGAGGCGGTGTTGGCGATCGCAATTGGCATCCTCCTGGGAGCGACGGTCCTCACCCAACTGCAAAATCTCGCGAACGCCTGGCTTACCAATCGCCTCGGAAACCAAATGAACGTCGACATGCGAGTCCGATTATTTCGTCAATTGCAGCGTCTATCGACCGCGTATCACGACACGAAGGGGACCACGGATTCCACGTACCGCATCCAGTACGATGCGACCGCGCTCTCATCTCTGTCGACGGAAATCCTCGTCCCTCTCGTCACGGCCATCCTCACGCTCGGAGGGATGATCGTGGTCATGGCCAGCCTCGACCTGCAGCTCGCCTTCATCGCCTTGCTCGTGTCCCCTTTCATGTTCTTGCTCACGCTCACCTATCGACGTCGGATTCGTGTCGGCTGGCGCAACGTGAAGTCCTCTGAGAGTGCGGCGATGTCCGTCGCACAGGAGTCGTTGAGCGCATCACGCGTCGTGAAGGCGTATGGCCAGGAAGCCCGAGCGAACGAGCAGTTCCGTTCCCGTTACACGAAGACGGCCTCAGCCTCGCTCAACGTGACCGTCGACCAGGGTAAATACAGCCTGATTGTCGGTGTCGTAACGGCAATCGGTTTGGCGGCCGTCCTGTTCATCGGCGTCCAGCACGTGCAGGCGGGGACCCTGCTCGCCGGCGACCTGCTAGTGGTCTACTACTACATGACCCAATTCTACTCGCCTTTGAAAGACGTGGGGAAAAAGGTCCTCGACATCCAGAAGTCGATGGCTGGGATGGAGCGATTTCTCGAAATTCTGGACGAAAAAGCCGACGTCCCAGAGAAACCCGATGCACGTCCGCTCGAGTCCGCCGTCGGCCATATCGCCTTCAAAGGAGTGTCCTTCGGATACGATGCAAGTCGGCCCGTCTTGCGCGATGTGTCCTTCGATCTGCCCCGCGGCATGTGCCTTGGCATCGTCGGCCCGACCGGGTCTGGGAAGACGACCCTCGCCAACCTCCTCGTGCGGTTCTTCGACCCGACGGAGGGCGCGATCACCCTCGACGGGATCGACCTCCGCGACTACAAGGTCGCCGATCTCCGGAACCAGTTCGCCGTTGTCCTCCAAGACACCCTCCTCTTCTCGACGACCATCGCCGAGAACATCCGCTTCGCCAAGCCGGACGCGACCGATCGTGAAATCGAAGCGGCGGCGAGGCTAGCCAACGCAAGTGAGTTCATCACGAATCTTCCGGACGGGTACGAAACACAGGTGGGCGAGCGGGGGATGAAACTGTCGGGTGGGGAGCGTCAGCGCATCTCACTCGCCCGTGCCTTCCTGAAGGACGCGCGGATCTTGATCCTCGATGAGCCGACGAGTTCGCTCGACTTGCGTACCGAGGCCTCGGTCATCGACGCGATCCACCGGCTGATGAATGGCCGTACGACCCTGATGATCGCGCACCGGCCGAGCACGCTGAGGGCGTGCGACGTCATCCTCTTCTTGGAGCCGAACGGGATGAGCCGGTTGACCAACGAGGTCGCGGCGAGCCTCCAGCAGTTGGCCGCGGCCGGCACGGAAGCGTCCGGAAGCGCCCTCGTCGGCGAGGGGAGCGTCTGATTCTGGCAAGGTCGGACCCTCGCTGCCGAAGCTCGATCAACTGACCGCCGGGCTCACGAACGGTCTCCGTCCGTGGCTTTCATCGTGAACTGTCACTGCCAAGTGCGCGACCCCCGAAATCGACTGACCCATTCCTGGTTCCACTTGTGGGTGCTGAAGTCCGAAAGGAGGTGCTGAACAAAGCGCCGTGGCCCAGATGGCGCGCCCGACGGGCTCGGGGATGTCATCGCTGTGGCTCGACCCTTAGTCAACTTCCGTTCGCTCATCGATCCGACCCGGATGACGCCCTCGTACTTGCCGGGCGCCCCGCGGGACAAGCGGAGGCGTCTGAAGGTCGTCGCGATCCGCGTCTTCCCATCGAGGCGAATTGATTCCTTCATCGAGCATGATCTCGCTCCAGTCCGGGACGGGAGGCTGGAGTTTGCAGAGATCGCGATGCGCTTGAAACAGAAACGCTGTGGCTCTGAAAAAAGGCAGATGGCTCAGTCCGATCGGCGGACCTGAGCACGCGTACCCGCGGAGGAACTCTTCGATCACACGGTCGTAGACACGGAGGGATTTCCGTTCCTCCAGGCCGAGCCGTTGGAGCGATATGATAAACCATGCCAGATCTTGGGCCGGGTCCGCGATATGATACTCGTCGAGGTCGATGGAGACGGTCCGGGCTCCGGACAGCATGACGTGTTCGGGCATGTACGTTCCGTGGCTCGCGCGCGGCTCGAACTCGCCGAGGACGGTGGGGGCTTCGGCCTCCAATTTCCGCAGCAGGCGTTCGGCCTTGCCCGCGAACGGCCCACCGGCGTCGCAGAGCCCCTGCGCCCAAAATCGGATAGCGAAGCGCACCCGGTCCGGCCCGCGGAGGGCGCCTTGTAGCGGTGCCTTCGTGTGGAAGTGCCCGAGCCAAGTCCCGCATCGCCTGGCCGCTTCGATTTGCCTCTCCATTTCGTCGCCCCTGAAAATCTCCACGGCCTCGGTCCCGAGGACCTTTTCCTGCACGAGGATGCGAGCAGAATCCAGGCAAGCCAGGGGCCTGGCGATCGCGAACAATGCATCAGAGTCGAAACCTGCGGCGACGACCGACTCCATCACGTCAAAGACATCGGAGCGATCCTTGTCGTACACCTTCACAATGACGCTTCGTTCGTCATCCTCCGGCCCGAACGAAACTTCGAAGGTGCAACGATGCCGATGCGCTCGGAGGTCTCGGACGTGCATCCCCCCGGGCGCGTGGTCAGGCCAGCGGGATTGGATGATCCGTTGCAGTTCAACGCGGACGTCAGGTTGCTCCAAGACTGCCTTGAATTGCGAGATTGCTTTCGACAGCTCGATTGGATCCGCGGGACCATCCTCCGATGTCCGATTGGGCCCTGGCCTCTATAATCCATTGACGCGGACGGAATGGATGAACGGGAGGCTCACACGCGAGCACAGGCGGTTAGTCTCGAACACACACTCGGGGGGGGGGTAGATATCCTTGGCCGTCGCCGGGCTTCAGCCGGATGGGAATCGCCGATCCAGCTCTGCGAAGGGCTCCTCTCTCGCGAGGACGCTCGAGAAGTAAGCCGCCGGATCGACGATCGTGGCCGGCTCGTGTCTCCCCTTCCACGCTGCTTACCGCCGTGGGACGTCGCTCCCCTTCGCATGATCATGACCCCGGCCAATCGCGAGGACCCGCACACCGTCGAGTTCTTCCGGTCGGTAGAGCCGCCTCGCGTCGACGAGATTCGGAGACCGCATGGTCGCGGTAAAGTCCTCCGCTTTGAGCGCACGGAACTCGTCCCACTCCGTAATCACGATGCAACAATCCGCCTCGGCGAGGGCGGCTTTCGGATCCGCCGCGAATTCGACTTCGTCACCGAGGGCGCGGCGTGCAGCGGGGATCGCCATCGGGTCATATGCTGCGACTCGTGCGCCCTTTTCTCGCAGCCGATGGATGACCCGAATCGCCGCCGCGTCGCGAATGTCGTCCGTGTCCTTCTTGAACGCGAGGCCCAGGACCGCGACGCGTTTGTTTTCTAGGGATCCCACGAGCCGCTCGGAGAGTTCTACCACCTCGTCCGCTTGTCTCTCGTTCACGTCTTCGACGGCGTCGAGGAGGCTCGGGTCGTATCCTCGCGTGCGGGCGAAGGCGATGAGCGCTTGGACATCCTTGGGGAAGCATGACCCTCCGTATCCCGGGCCCGCTTTCAGGAAGTGCGGCCCGATCCTCGGGTCGCGGCCGATCGCGTCCGCCACCTCTTCGACGTCGACGCCGGGTACGCGCTGGGCGATGTTTGCGATCGTGTTGATGTAGCTGACCTTCGTGGCGAGGAACGCGTTGCTTGCGTACTTGATCATCTCCGCGGTCTCCGGCGTCGTCACGATCGTGGGCGGAAGGTCCTTCCCATAGAGGGTTCGGTAGAGCCGTTTCAGTCGACGTCCCGATTCGGCATCGGCGCATCCGATGACCAGCTTGTCGGGATGGAAGGCATCTTGGATCGCAGTTCCTTCTCGCAGGAACTCGGGGTTCATGCAGAGGCCGAGGCCGTCGCCGACCATCTTCCCGCTCGATTCCTCGAGCAGCGGCTTCACGATTGTCCGCGTGGTGCCCGGGGTGACGGTGGACTTCACGATGAAGAGTCGGTAGCCCGCTTCGCCGCGAAGCGCGTTCCCGATTTGGCGCGTCGCGCCCTCGACGTAACTCGTGTCAATCGCCCCATCCGCACGGCTCGGTGTCCCGACCGTCACGAAGATCGCATCCGTCGACGCGACATCCGCCACATCGTCCGTCACGGTCAGTCGCTTGGTCCGCAACGCATCGTGCAGCATCCGGTCGAGCCGCGGCTCGTGGATTGGCGCTCGCCCCGCCTTGACGAGGGCGACCCGTTCCCTGTCGACGTCCATGCCGACCGTCTCAAACCCGCGCTGGGCGAATGTAACAGCCGTGCACAAGCCGACGTAACCCAGGCCCACGAGCGAGACGGAAGGCCGATGTCGTGCCATTGGAATCAGAGTGACGTGGTGCCCCCTCATACGCTGGGGGTCGCGCTGGTGTTCGCTTGTAATGTTTCGTGTTCGATTCGAATCGTCGGCCCAAGAAATCGAAGGGTCTTCCGCTCCGGGCCCGGAGTGTCCACGGGATCAAGGCGAACCGAATCAGCCGAGCCGGCCTCGCCGGTCCGCTCGCGATGGGCCTCGGCCGACAAGATCGGTGTAGAGTCGCAAGGCGCGGCCGCTCGAGCGCCAGTCGCCCGACACCTTCACGGCCGGGAGTTCTTCCTGGCTCGCGCGTAGGCTCAGATACTTCGCGGAATACGGCGACCCCTTCGACAAGGCACGGAGCGGTTTCAGCTCGTCCTCGCGGGTGCCGACGAGGTCCAGGAGGTCGAGCAAGGATCGGCCCATGGTCGTCCGCAGAAGTGCCTCGAGGTCGGAGAGGTTTCCACCGTGGCCTCGGTCGAGGGCGTGGAGGTATCGGTCCCGGTCCGGTGGCAAGATGTGCACGGGCGGCCAGCTGTGCCTTAAGAAATGGAGGTTGAGGAGGAGCCGTCCAACCCGGCCATTGCCGTCGCTGAACGGATGGATGGACTCAAATTCGAAGTGCATCCATGCGCCTAGGGCGAACGGATCTTCGCCGAAGATGTCTCGCTTGCCGTACTCTTCCTCCCATGCGGACATCATCGGTACGACCTTCTCCATCCGCGGGGGGGCGTGCTTCATGCCCGCGATTCGAACGTTGACCTGCCGCCATTGTCCTGCATCCGACTTGATGCCTCGGAACACCTCCTCATGCAGCTCCCGTACGGTGGCGAGGCGGATCGGGGCCTTCCGACGCTCAAGGAGGTTCGCAAACGCTGCGGCGTGCTGGATCGTCTCGATGACGTCGGGCAGCGGATGGTTGCCGACGGATCTTTGCTCGAGCAATATTCGCTCGACGTCGGAGCGACTCAAGGTGTTCCCCTCGATTGCATTCGTGCCCCACGTGTTGAGCGCACCCGCGCGCTTCCACACGCCTTCCGGCAGGGCATCGAGGGCGCCGCGCGTCAGCAGCTCGTCCCGGAGGGTGCGTAATATGCCTTCTCGCATCATGACATGTGTAGGACATACAGACTACTTATAAGAGTATGGTATACACATATTATGTCCATAAATACCATACCGAGGTACCTTGCGCCCGCGGAGGTCGGAGCACAGCCTCTGGGAAACGGTCATCGATGTCCGCGTTCGCCATCGAACGGGATAAGGCGATGACTGCTCAGGGTCCGTCGCGTCGGAAGCAGTGAAGCACGTGGTCATTGACCATGCCGATGGCCTGCATGTATGCATAGCACGTGGTTGATCCAACGAACTTAAAGCCCCGTTCTTTGAGGTCGCGGCTCATCGCGTCGGATCGCTCCGTCTTGGCCGGAAGGTCCCGCAAGTGTTTCCAGCGGTTCTCGATTGGCTTCCCACCGACGAACCCCCAGATGTAGGCATCGAAGCTCCCGAACTCTTTCTGGACGTCCCGTACCGCCTTCGCATTCCGGACGGCCGCCTCGATCTTCAACCGGTTCCTGACGATGCGATCGTCTTCGAGGAGCGCTTTCACCTTTCTGGAGTCGTACCGGGAGACCTTCGCGGGATCGAACCCATCGAACGCTCTCCGGTAGTGTTCGCGCTTCTTTAGGATCGTCAGCCAGGAAAGGCCCGCCTGAGCGCCCTCGAGCACGAGAAATTCAAAGAGCTTGCGGTCGTCGTGTTCCGGGAACCCCCACTCCGTGTCGTGGTACACCTGTAGAAGCACGTCGCGGGCTGCCCACTCGCATCGTCTCATCGAAGCCCCTCGCGTCGTTCGAGGACCCCCTACTCCCGCCTACCGTAGAGACTGTCCACCGACTCAACGAACTTCTCAAGCGACTGCAAGTATCGACTGCTGTCGGGCTTCCAGATTTCGTGGCCGGCGTCGTGGAAGACCTGAATCGATGCTGTCCTGAGGTGCGTTTCGTATTTCCTCGCGTCTTCCGGAGAGAGCAGGGAATCCTCGCGGCCGCCACGGAGGACCAAGGCCGGACACGAGATCTTGGACAAAAGGCCCCACAGGGGTCTCTCCGCCGCTTCGCGTTGAAGCCCGACCGCCGCGTGCCGTTTCGATTCGTCCATCATCGGTTTCGCCCGCTCGACCCAACTCTCCGAGAACGCCGGGTATCGGGCGGGGTAGTCAATCAGGACCAGGCCTCGCAGGAGCTCGGGGAACTCAGACGCAAATCCGATGGCGTATGCCACCCCGACCGAATAGCCGCACAGACAGAAACCCGAAAGGTTGGCCGTCGTCACCACCGCCTCGATATCGGCCACGTGATCTTCGAATCGGTAGCCCGTTTCCGGCGCGTCGCTCAACCCCCGGCCGCGAAGGCTCATCGCCACACATCGACGCGACGCGAACGCTTGCATCTCGGTGAGACAGTCCTCGGCGGATCCGAGCACCCCCGGAACGAACACGATCGGTGTCCTGGATCCTGTCCCCTCCTGATCGCTGTCCAGAAAGTGGATCCGGACCTCCCTGTTTAGCGCCCACCTTTCTTCGACCACGATCGAGGCCGATACATGAGCCATGCCAAGATGGTTGCGCCGCCCAAAGGGAGCGGGTGGCGGTCTCGGCCGATCGCGACGTACCGTTCCATCGTCGATGGGGCCGATGAGATTGAATCCGACCCCTTACGCCTTCGGCGTGTCGAGGTGGCGGGTCAGGAGCTGAAGCGTCCGCTGCCATGCGAGATCCGCGGCGGCTGCGTTGTACGCATCGGGTCGATCCTCCTCGAAGAACCAGTGCGACGTCCCAGGATATGTGTAGAATGTGACGTCCCTTCCGCTGGTCCGGAGGAGCTTCTCGAGTTCTTGCACGGAAGCGGGAGATTCGAATTCGTCGGTCTCCGCGAAGTGACCCAGGAAGGCCGCCATTGAGTCGGCAAATCCCCGCTCGTAGTTGCCTTCCCTGGTCCCGTAGAAGAGGACGACGGCAGCCAGGTCCGCGGGGAGCTCCTGCGCCAACCAAAGAGCCCAGAACGCTCCCAACGAAAAACCGATGACTCCGGGGCGTTTTCCCCGCACGCCGGGATGGATTTGAAGGGCCCTCACGCTCCTTACGATCTCCTCGCTCGCCTCCTTCTCACTCAGTTTCGACATCAGGGCTTTGGCCCCGTCTCTTGTCGACGCGGTCGCGCCGCGGTACAGGTCGGGAGCGAACGCGACGAATCCGGCCGTTGCCAAGCGATCGCAGAGTTCCTTGAAGAATTCGTTCAACCCCCACCAAGCATGGAGGACGAGGACGCCAGGCCCCTTGCCCTTCGTTGGGACCGCCAAATATCCCTTCACTGACCCCTCGTCGCTTTTCAGCTCAACCATTCCCATGTTTCACGTCTCCTTGCCAGGCGGAGCTTCCTGAATCCGGGATCTGTCCTTAAGTCTTAACGCTCGAGTCGACGCTTCCTCGCGCAGACCCAGAGTGAGGCGGATGGGACTGAGCCTCGAACCTCAGTCGGTGGCTCTGACCGGCCGACCGGGTCGCTCCAACGCCCGGCCCACGAGATGGCGGTCGGCTCGGAGCGCGCGCTCGCTCGAGTGCTATTTAGGCATATATGGTCTCCATTTCTGCAGCTCAGGAAGACCATATGACTCTCGGTGGTCGCTCTTGTCAGATTACTCCCGGAGTGCAACGGATTTCATTGGGGCCAACGATTATCTACTAGACGGATAGTAATCCCGCCCGGGTGGGTCACATGGAATGCCGCTCCACGTCGTCCGGTTGCCGAGTGCTGTGGGTCATCGCGGTTGGCTTCGCGGCGGTCCTGTTTCTTGCGGCGATGGCGGTCGGATCGAATCCCGCGTCGGCTCGCGGCGGACCGAAAGATCGGACGCCGCCGACGGCGCCGACGGACCTTCAGGTCCTGAACGTCACGTCGTTCAGCGTGTCGCTCGCATGGAACCCGTCCACGGACAACTCGGGGGTCGCCTCGTACATCGTCCAGGGGTCCCACGGCGCGGGTCTCTGGGTCCCCCACCCCACGACAAGCGTGGTCTTCCTCGCCGGGTTGGAAGGAGGATTCACGTACTCGTTCTACGCCTACGCCGTGGACCTCGTCGGACTCAGCTCGAGCCGGAGCAACACGGTGACGGTCACGCTGCCCCGCGACACGTCGCCGCCGACGGCGCCCATCGTCACCGTGACCGACATTGGTCCCACTCACGTGTCGTTGTCGTTCTCGTCCACGGACGATAGTCCGTTCGTCTTCTACACGGTGTTCCTCGACGGGACGCCGATTTTCTGGGCGGGCACGACCACGTCAGCCACGATCAAGACTCTCGCCCCGGACACGACATACACCTTCACGGTGCAGGCTCGAGACAACGGGATCAACTGGTCTCCGTTCAGCGAACCCCTCACCGTCAAGACGGAACCGAAGAATCCGGACGACACGACGCCTCCGACTGCGGTGACGGGTTTGACGACGAACGGTCTCGTCTTCGGTGAAGAGATCTGGTTGTTCTGGGTGCAGTCCACGGACGACTTCGCGCCTCCGGAGTTCATCCGATACGACATCTACGACAACGGGGTGTTGGTCTCTCAGACTGTCGGTCGCGGCGAGACCGTCTTCTACGGGACGGCCGGAATCGTCAACACGATCTCCGTAGTCGCCGTAGACACGGCCGGAAACGAATCTGCGTCGGCCACGTTGACGATCGACCTGAGCTGAAGTCCCGCGAACGCGTGTCGTGCGATCACGATCGGCGAGCCATCCAACGTGTCTCGGTCCGGCGCTCCGGTTCGCTCTTCCAACGGGCCGCGCGAAGCAGAGCCCACGCAATGTTTCGCCGTGCGGCCAACCGGGCGGGAGTTGAATAGCTGACTTAATGCGGCGCATTCCATTCGGTTTGCTTGCTGTCCACGATGGCCATCCTCTCAATCACCCGCGAGAATGTGCTTGCGTTCCGGCGACGCGCGACGTACCTACACACGCGCTTGCCGCGGGGACGACTCGTTGAGGCCGCGTTTGCAGGACTCCAAGATAGCGCTCCGCGATCCGCCGTCTTGGCGCTCCACGCGCGCGTCAGAGATGTCTCGCCGTCCGCCTGGAAGGATCCCCGGTTCGTCCAAGTCTGGGGCCCTCGCGGCGCCGTGTACGTCGTGCCGGCTCACGATGTGGCCGTCTTCACTCTGGGTCGGTCGCCGCGCAATTCCATCTTGCGAGCTTCTGTGAGCGCCGCCTCCGAAAGAGCAAGGCGCGCGTTCCGCGCCCAAGGGGCTCAACCGGGCCGCGTCCTCTCGGATCGAGCAGCGGGGGTGAATTTCCGCGAGCTGAGAATCGCATCGATGACCGGGGCGCTGAGGATCGAGTGGGATGGAGCCTCGACAGCCTGGCGGCTTGTCGAGCCTCCGACCGAGGCGGCGGAACCGGCCCGCCTCGAGCTCGCGCGTCGGTTCCTGCGGTCGGTTGGGCCTTCGACGCCCCGGGAATTCATGTGGTGGTCGGGCGGGTGGGCTGGATCCTTTGGCCCATCCACACGCGGAGAGCTCTCCGACGCGCAGCAGACGTTCCGTTCTCTCGAAGAGGAACTTAGCGAGGTTGAACTCGAAGGCCGGAAACGGTGGGTCCTTCGGACGGACCGCTCCAGGTTGGAACGCGCGGTGCCCGTCGAAACGGTGCGCCTGCTGCCGCCCGGAGACCCGTATCTGGCGTCCGCAGACCGGGCATTGCTCGTACCGGAGCCACGATTTCGATCCGAATTGTGGCCCAAGTCCGTGTGGCCGGGTGCGCTCATGCTGAACTGTGAGATCGTGGGTACCTGGCGTCGGCAGGTGGGCCGAGTCACCGTGCGAGCTTGGCGACCGTTGGGACCCGAAGTCAAAGCCGCAGTCGAGGAGGAGGTCTCCGGCATGCCCATCGAATCGGCGAGGAAGGAGGTCCGTTGGTCGACGGGCGATGTGCCCCTCTGAGTTGCGCGGTGACCGATCGTTCCCTCGAGAACGATGCCATCGCACCTTGTGTTTGTCGCTAATCGTGCTCCGGATGGCCCTTCATCCACCGCTCCTCATCCTCCGTGGGAGTAAGGGGATATCCGACCGACCAGAGGAACACTCGAGCGGTTGCGGGGCCGATGTGCTTGAACTCGTACTGGAGATCCTCGAGGAGCTTCCCTTCGCGCTTCCCAAAGCCGGCGATGTACCCCTTCACCGAACCGTGTTCCTTCGCCAAGTCCAAAATCGTCCTGGCGTTCTCGACCGTCGCGCGGATTTTCTTTTCGTTCCGGACGATTCCTGGATCCTGCAGCAATGCCCGGATGTCGCGCTCCGATAGCCGGGCGACCTTCTCGGGTGAGAAATCACGAAACGCCTTTCGAAAGTGGGGCCACTTCTTCTCAACCATCTGCCAATTCAAGCCCGCGCTGAAGATCGCCCTGGACATCAGGTCGAGGTACCCGTGGTCGTCCTTCGGGGGGACCGCTTTCCATCCCGGCATGGGGACTGCGACCATGTTCGCTCTATTTATGCCTACCTTCGCATCGGTCCTCGCCCCGCCTTGAGTGGGGCCCATTCTTGAATGCTCCTCGTCATCGATTCTTGCTTCTGCTCAATCGCGTTGTGGGCTTTACCCCCGACAGGCCTAGCGCGATCCACCCCTTGAGGTTATCATCCTCGCCGAGGCCCTTGCTGGCGACAAACACAAATCCTCGCAACGGTCGACCCGTGAAGTCCATAGGACGTGTATGAGGATGTCTTAGCGCTTCCGAGTAGTTCTCTGGGCCGACCCGGACCATCAATTCATCTCTGACGATCCCCAAGACCATCCGCCCGCGGTGCATGATGGCGAGTCCGCCGAACATCTCCTTTTCCGCGATGTCAGGCTCGTGTCGAAGGATTCGTCGAACCCGGTCGGCGAGTCGTTGTTCGTACGCCACAGTTATCATCCCTTGGGTCCGCAAGGCGGAAACGAGGCTCGGATGAGGTAGTCGGAATCCCTCCACCGCGCGCGGCTGGCCGGAGTTCAAAGCATCCCAAAGGCCTTTGCGAACTCGCGAGGATCGTAGTATATCCGCTGTTCCACGATCTTGCCCTCGGCGACTCGAATCCAGTCAGCGATCTGGAGCGTAATAACGGTGCCCGACGGGGTTTTCAGATCCATCTCGTAGATCGAATGTATTGCTTCGCTCCGCTTGCGTTCATCACCGGGCCAGCGAACGACATGTCCTCTGCCAGTAGATCTTCGAGTCCCTTCGTTTTCTTCCCGTCCGTCATCTCATAGAGCTTGTTCACGACCTTGAGCGCTTCTCCCATCGTCCTGCCTCCTTCGGGTTCCGCTTGGCAGCCCCGAGGGAGCATTGTATCAAAAGTATATAAGCCCTGAAGGGAATCGGATGATAGTGGTCCTGATGCGGGACAAACTCATGCTCACCCCACGAGGTTTCGCGATTCCTACGGTGCAGCCTAAAGCCTGCCCCATCCACGCGAGTCTCGGGGTCCTTGGGCGGAAGTGGGCGCTGTTGCTGCTGCGAGACGTTGCTTTTCATGAGCATGTCCGCTTTAGTGACATGCTGCGAAACAGCCCCGGCCTGACACCTAGGATCCTGACAATGCGCTTGAAGGAACTGCAGGAGGAAGGATTCCTCATTCGCGTGACCGACGGAGTTCGGAGTGGCGCAATTACTTACGAGCTCGCGTCCAAGGGCCGGGACGTCATCCCGATCCTCACGGCCATAACGAATTTTGGTATCAAGCATCACGCCCACGTCGTCTTTGAGGATGGCGAGCCAAGGTCGTTGGACGAGATGTTTCCACGGTCACAATCGGAATTGCTCCGCGACCTAAAGGAGTACGCGGATCGGTCCCCCACGGCCAAGGAAGTTTCAGCGAAAGGTCGTCTTCGCGGCCGGAACTTGAACGGTTCCAGAGCCCGGGGGAAATCTCGTGCCGGGAGAGCTCCCGCGGCCACCATCCCGCGTGGCCGAGCTCCGCCCGAATGATAGAAGTGTCCCCAGAATCGTCCCGGCTCGGCCCTCATTCATGCATTATCGGATCTTGCCCGGATGCCGTAGAATAGTGGACCGGGTGGGATTTGAACCCAGAACACCAACCGGACCTGTGCCAGCATGTCTGCTACACTCGTCGGATCTGGGGTTTGTCGCTCGGGTGGAGTCTTGAAGACGACTCGGTGCTGGCCTAGAACCGCTCGGCAAGGGATTTATAGTCGTCATGCTATAGGATTATATCAGATAGACCATAGTCATCGGACACGCAGAGGAATAGATCCACATGGATGAGACAGAATTTAGAATCCTTGACACTCTGTCGCGAGATCCTGGAAGGGAACTCTCGATCAGTGGACTGACCAGGGAAATCCGCCGTCTGCATGGTACCGCCCATTATGCGAACACTTACCGGGCGCTCATGAGTCTGCAGAAACAGGGTGTTGTCCACCTCAAGAAAACCGGGAACATATCATTAGTCTCGCTCGATCTCAAGAACCGTGGAACCATTGATTCACTGTCCGAGATGGAGTTGCGCAGAAGGCACACTCTGCTCGAGAAGCGGGAGGAGCTGCAACGGCTGTACGATGCGTTTTCCGACGCCTCATACCTCGGACCGATATCGCTAATTGATGCCGAGAGGAACATTAAGCTCAATCGCGCGGAACTCCTCATTCAACTTCCAGACTGGGCCTGGAATAGGGCGTCAGCCGATATGTTCGAGGGGAAGCTTGAGGAGGCCGAAGGTAGGCTGGGTATCCGGATTGACGCTCTGACCTTGGACGACGATCGCTTTCGATCTCTGCTAGCCGCACAAGAAAAGAATCCGCTCAAGGAAATGCTGTCAAAGCACACCACCCTGCTGGCTCCTGATCTTTTCTGGAACCAGATCAGAAATGCTTGGGCACGTGGAATTCAGATTCGATTCGATGAAGATGAGACAAATCCTCTCAAGATTTCGGAACAGAATCTTCTGTACAATCTTGCCCGATTCGGATACACTGAGTTCGGCCCTCAGATTAAGGAAGGTCAAGACTTCGGGATTGAGTACGTCGTGATCGCCCTGCTCTTGCGAGGAGATGCAAGACGCATTAGGGCGATACCAGGCCTTCTTGCCAAGAATGCGCCTAACTACGAGTTGATCCTCTTCCTATCAAAGAAATATGGAATGCAAAGCAAGCTCTTCGGGCTCCTCAGAGCCTTGGCGAAACACGAGCGTGACAAGGATCTTGAAAGCGTCTTGCGGATCTTGGAGAAGTCGGGTGTCAAGGAAATCAAGACCGATGGTAGGAGCATCGAAGAGATGATGAGGACCTCTAATGCCCTCAAAAGAGCCTGAAATCGATCCTTCCAGCCTGCTGGACTTTCTTCGGTTGGTTGGCAGAGAGTTGTCCCGTGCAATTGTGTTGGTCGCCGCCGGGGGCACGGCGCTGACGCTCCTTGGTGTCAAGCCTTCCACGCGAGATATTGACTTCACTGGCCCAGGCGAAGACATTGAGGCCTTCAAGCGGGCGCTTGGCGGCATCCCGCACGGGATGAAAGTCGACACTTGGCCGGGTGGTCAAGTATTCACCCAGTTCCTGCCCTCGGACTATCTCGCGAGGAGCAAACCAATCAAGCAGCTGACGAACATCGATCTGAGAGCGCTTCATCCAGTGGATGTCATCGTAACCAAGATCGGTCGCCTGGACGAGCGAGATGAGCAAGACATCGAAGCCTGCATTCGCGAGTTCAAGATCTCGAAATCTGCCGTGGCAAAGAGAGCGAAGAGGGTTGCCTACGTCGGCAACGAGGAACTCTTCAGATCGAACGTCGAGTACGCCCTTCGTCGGTTCTTCGGTTCCAAGTAGGTTGCGAATCGGCAGACGGTCTGTCCCTAAAGGGTGTCGAGTCAATATCGTGACACGTACTGTATGATCAGGTAGGCGTGGTTCAGTCTCGACAGGGCGCGGACCGGGTCTTTCTTGCGGTTGCAACCGCGCCCTTGCGGCCTCAACAACCCTCCAGCGGACTGTCCGGGGGGCAACGGGATTCCGATCGGAATCGGCTCGTTCACTGTTCACTCTAGCTCGGTGATGTCGACGACCACGACTTTACGTCCTTCCCACTCCTTGGGTAGGTAGACCTGGTTTCCGCGCCCATAATTCTTCACTTCAGTAAGGGCGACGTTGAGTGGATTCCCTTTCTCATCAAGCGCGGCGAGAGCCTCCCGCCGTTTTCGGATTTCGATTCGCATCATCTTATTTGTATCGAAAAGACATTCTAGAGACCTGGAATGGGCGCGGATCGAGGGACGACCCAAGACGGAGTGTTCGAGCAGCTCTTCTTGCGCGCCTTGGAACTCATGTACTCAGACATTGAGCCTGAGCCAGGCTTTCACCGATTCATCAATGAATGTAGTGATGTTGTTCGAAGCCGTGCATGGGACTCTCTCAGGAGGCTCGACATCCCGTCGGATCTCCGCCATATTGAGAGTTGGCTCAGCTCTCTTCTCGAGGACGAGCCCCCCGAACCGCAGATCAGGGGTCTGTACTTTGGAATCTCGGATCCGTTCGTGGGCGTCGGCTACGAACTCTACTTGTGCGGCTCGAGCCGTTATGATTCAGCGGATGTTGACTTCGCTTGGGCTGCTAATCCGGACTATTGGCCGGAGGATCGATACTCGAAATCCGATGTCTTCCATGCGATGTGGGCGCCGTCAGGGCAAAGACAGCTGCCCTATCAGCTCGCGGACGATGCGATCCCGCTTGTCTATGCGGGTCTCTTGGCTAACTGGCTCTCTTCCCGCATGTCACGGGTCGTCCTGGGTAACGCGAAGTCGCGCGTGATTGCGGTCGGTCATGACGAAGGTGATGCGTATCTCTTGGGTATTGTCGACTCAGACGGATATCACAAGTCGAGCCTCAAGGCTACGTTGGAAGCGATTGGTGAAAGGGAACGCCAGGTCGAGAGGTTTGTCGCCGGACTTGAGCCTGGCCAACGTGGCCACACCGATGAAAACCGGGACTTTCCCTAGTCCGTCGCCAAGTCTGGAAGCTTCAGAGCGACGCATAACCGAATCTCTCTCGATCCCGCGAACCGCTTGGAGGTCGACGAGGTCGAGAAGATCGTTCACGGGCCGGCTCCGGCCTGCCGTGGATGGCGTATGTTTGGCGGATGCCTGGCTGGTTCAATGGAAGAGAGCGCGTTCCCGGGCCCGATGAGGTTGCGTCTCGGTGGTGAGGCCGCAGGATTCCTTGGGTTTCCTGACTATAGTGTCAAATACCATGAGGAACCGCTTCGAGGAGGTCCCTTCTTAAGTGACCCTCAGGTCTTTCGAATGTCCCACTCCATAGAAAAGTGGACCGGGTGGGATTTGAACCCACGGCCTCTACCATGCCAAGATAGCGATCTTCCAGCTGATCTACCGGCCCGCGAGCGGTGTGTATTCGAGGAGGGGATATGAACTCTTGCGGGCAGGTTCCCGCACTCCCAAAGCGGAGTTCGCTGGCTAGGGAGAGATCATCTTACGCATGAGGACTCCGCTCGTCCCCAGGCGGGCGACGGTCTTGAAGCCCTCCCGCCGGAACATCCCCGGAGTCCCGAACCATCGCCATTCCGGCACGGCGGCCATTCTTTCGGAGACGACGGGATACGCCTCAACGACTCCGCCTCCCTGTCTCTTGATCGACTCCAGCGCCGCGTGCAGCGCGAACTTGGCGATTCCCTTCCCTCGGTGGCTCCTCGCCACGAAGAAGCACGTGATTCGCCATAACGTCTCCGTCGGGTCCGGAGCGGCCACTTTGCGGTAGTTCCGTCCCGCATCGATCCTCGGGAGCTCCTCCCGTCTTCCATACTGGCACCATCCGACCGGACTCTTGCCATCGTAGACGAGGATCGCGTGGGACCGCCCTTCGCGGACGAGCGCCTCTTTGTCGGTCCGATTCAGCGCCTTGCGTTGTTCACCGGACAACCCGCGTCCAATCGGCTTCGGCCGTTGGTAATAGATGCACCAACACTGCCCCTGTTGGACCGCCAACACCGCGAAATCGTCGAACGTTCGAGCGCTCAGCTCGCGCGTGGTGTACGCCACCGTGGCCCTCGCCTATGGGTTCGAGATGAATGCGCGAACAGTCGTGTCGAAACCCATCAGGCCGCCGCCTTCGACTTCTTGGCAGGAGGAGCCTTTCGCGCGGGCTCCGCGAACATCTCCAACGGCTTCTCCCGCCGGAGCTTCTCCCCTGGAATCGGAACGGGATATTCGCCGACGAGGCAGCCCAGGCAGACGTCGTCCCGCGAGTGCTTGAGCGCCGCGATGAGTCCCTTGAGAGACAAGTATCCCAGCGAGTCGGCGGTGATGAACTCCGCGATCTCCGGCACGGTCTTCTCGTTCGCGATGAACTGGTCCCGCGTCTTCATGTCGATACCGAGGTAACACGGGAATCGGATCGGCGGACAGCCGATGCGAACGTGCACCTCCTTCGCGCCGGCCTGCCGCAGGATCTGCACGATCTTCCGGAGCGTCGTCCCGCGGATGATGGAGTCGTCGATCAGGACGATCCGCTTGTTCTTCACCGCCGAACGGATGGGGTTCAACTTGAGCATGACGCCGATCTCGCGATCCTGCTGGTCCGGCATGATGAACGTGCGCTCAATGTAGCGATTCTTGATTAGGCCCTCCACGAGGGGAAGCCCCGCCATCTGCGCGTATCCCTGCGCCTGCGCCCGGCCCGACTCCGGCACCGGGACAATGATGTCGGCTTCGACCGGATGCTCCTTCGCCAGTTGCTCCCCGATCTTCACCCGAGCGTCGTACACGAGGCGCTCGTCGAGGACGCTGTCCGGCCGCGCGAAGTAGACCCACTCGAACATGCAGTGCGCCGTGTGGTTCGGATGTGGGAGGCGCATCGACTCGAAGCCGTCCGCGCGCAGTTCGACGATTTCCCCGGGCTTCAGGTCGCGGATGAACTTCCATCCGGGCAGCGTATCGAACACGACGCTCTCCGACGCGATCATCATCCGACCGTCCCCTTCCCCGATGCAAAGGGGCCGGACCGCGTACGGATCGCGGACCGCGTAGACGGTGTCCTTGATCATGAGCGCGAGGCTGTACGCGCCGACGAGACGCCGGGTGAACTCTTTCAGCGCGCGATGCACATCGCCGCCGGTGTTGACGATCTCGTTCGCGAGGAGGCGGACGATCACCTCGCTGTCCGAGGTCGTCATGAACGCCCAGCCCTTCTTGCTCAGCTCCCGCCGAATCTCGTCCGCGTTCGCGATGTCCCCGTTGTGCGCGAGGGCGATGTCGCCGTACGACGTCCTCACGACGATCGGCTGCGCGTTCTCGAGCACGCTCGAGCCCGTCGTGGAGTACCGCACATGGCCGATGCCCGAATTCCCGCTCATTTCAGCGAGGTCCTCGTGGGAGAAGACTTCGTGGACCAGGCCCATCCCCCGCTTCGCCTTCAGGCCGCCGTCGTAGACCGCTAGGCCGGCCGACTCCTGGCCGCGGTGCTGGAGGATCCTCAGGCCGTAGTACAGGTCCGACGCCACGGACGACGTGCCGGCACAGCCGATGATTCCGCACTTTTCCGTCGGGCGAAGGTCGGAGTATTCCGACGTCCCTTCCTCGCGGGCCATCCTCAATGCCTCTTCGCCCAGGTGAAACTCCGAATCCGCTTCGTGCGTCCGTACCCGCAGGACGCGCAGTACCCTTTCTGCTTGTGGAACGAATGCTTGCCGCAACGACGGCATCGGATGTGGACGCTCTTCCGTCCCATCTTGCCGAGCGATGCGGTCCCCTTCGTCACGAAGCCCACCCGCTCATGGGGAGATGTAGATCACGTTGTCTCCGCGGACGATCGCGAGGTCCATCTTCCGCTGGGCCTGGTTGTCCTGCATCTCCTCCGCGTTGCGGAGGACGAGGTTCATGTGCGGGTCGAATCCGTCCAGGATTCCGCGGTACCCGCGCCCGCCCTTCAATTCAACCATCACGTTCGAGCTGATCCGCTGGTTGAGGAGAGAGAGCGGCTTAATCATTGGACCACGGCGCAGCCATGGAGGCGCGCTACTTAAAGGTTTACGGGTTGCGCGAACTTCGGCCGTCGACGTCGCGGCCGTTGCCCTTCGACGGATCGACGAGGAATCCTGAATCGCGGAGGACATCCATCCCCACGATCATGTGATACCGCATGTCTTTGCGGTCCGTGATCGCCACCGCGACGTCGAATTCCCGCCCGGCGATCTTGAGCCTTGCGTCGGCCACGTCGCGTTCCTCGAGCGCCTCGGCGGCGGCCGCACGGACCCGGACTCGGTCGAAGACGGGCCCCAGCCCCGCGCGGGCGGCGAGGTCCGTGTCCAGGCTCGTGCGAGCCGCGCCGGTGTCGATCCTCGCCAGGACGCGGAGTTCCCCCTTGCTCCCGAGGATCGTCACTTCTTCCACGACGCCGATCGTCGTCCGCGCGACGTTCCGTCGACGGTCCGAAACCACGGGGTGCACCCGCCTTCTCCCTTCGGCCGGGCCGATACTCGTCCGTCGATATATCCTTAACCGCCTCATTCTCTCGACACGTTTTTCTGCCGCGAACCGCATCGCGGGGTTCTGCATTTGGCCGGCGGCCTCCCATGAAAATCGGCGTGATCTCGAAGAAGGCGGCGTACTGGTCGACGAAGGCGCTCCTCGCGGCGATCCGTGACGCCGGCCACGAGGCCACCTATGTGAAGACGGACGAAGTCCGCTTGATCGTCGCGGGCGAGGACGACGCGACGTACAACGGGGCGTCGCTCCGACGACAGGACGTCCTCATCCCTAGGATCGGGCGATCGATGACCGATTTCGGCAAGATGCTCCTCCGGCAGCTCGAGCTCATGGGCGTCCGCACGACACTCGCGAGCGACGGCCTCATCACCGCGCGGAACAAGTTCCTCGCACTCCAGTCGTTGCGGCAGGCGGACATCCCGATACCCCGCAGCATCCTCCTCGCCTCCCGGCCGAACCTGATGGAGGCCGCGCAACTCGTCCATTATCCCGCGATCCTGAAGATCCTGTCCGGGACCCAAGGGATCGGGGTGATGCGGGTCAAGAGCATCGAGGAGACCGCTTCGATTGTCGACACGTTGAAGTTTTTCGGCGAGGTCATGTGCCTCCAGGAATACATCCCGAATCCGGGCGTGGACATCCGCGCCCTCGTCGTCGGAGACCGCGTCGTGGGGTCGATGAAGCGGGTCGCGCCACACTACGAGTGGCGGGCGAACATCCACCTTGGCGCGAAAGGCATCGCGATGGACCTCGACGACCGCGCGAAGGAGGTCGCCGTGAGGGCGTCGAAGGCAGTCGGCCTCGAGATCAGCGGCGTCGACATGATCTTCCGCGGCGATACGCCGTACGTCCTCGAGGTGAACGCGTCTCCGGGTTTCCGAGGACTCCTCGAGGCCACCGGGATCAACGCGGCGGAGGCGATGGTCGAGTACGCCGTCGGGAAGGCGAAAGCCGGGTCGCCGAAACGTCCTTGAGCGGGGCGACCGTTTCCTCGGCATGGACGAGGCGCCGATCCCCGGGTCGCGCGTCCGGGCGGCCACGAAGCACGGCACCCTCACCGTCGACGACATCGCGGCGATGCAGCCGGGCATGGCCCGGCTCATGGACGAGCTCAGCCGCCGCTACTGGGTGCTCTACTACGCCGCGAAGGCGGGGAACTGGGACCTCGCCCGGTACATGGAGCAGGAATCGGAGAAGCTCCTGACGACCGCCGCGGTCGCGCGGCCGAAGTATCGGGACGACATCGGCTCGTTCCTGCGGGATCGCTTCGGGCCCATCGCCCGTTCGATCGAGTCACGGGACTGGCCCGCCTTCGAGGCCGCGTACCGCCGGGGGATCGAGGATTCCGACACATATCACGAGAAGTACAACAAGCGCTTCATCCGGTTCCGCCTCCCGGACCACCCGCCGGAATGGTTCGACCTCGCCCCGCGATAGCTTTTTGGCCCGCATATGCGTGCCCGTGGCGTATTCGCATGGACTACGTCACTTTGGGACGAGGCGGTCCGAAGGTCTCCGTGATCGGGGTGGGGATGTGGCAGGCGGGCGGCAAGGCGTGGGGCGCCGACGTCCGAGACGAGGACTGCCGCAAGGCGATGGAGCACGCGGTCGAACTGGGGATCAACCTCGTCGACACCGCGGAGGCGTACGGCGACGGGCACTCGGAGAGCGTCATGGCCCAGGCGATCCGAAACGTCGGCCGCGACAACGTCTTCCTCGCGACGAAGGTCGCGGGATGGCACCTCCATCCCGACGACGTCAAGAGGGCGTGCGCGGCAAGCCTGAAGCGGCTCGGCGTGCGGGAGATCGATCTGTACCAGGTGCACTGGCCGGATCCCTGGAGTCAGGTGCCGCTGCGGGAGACGATGAAGACGCTCGAGGCGTTGCGCCGCTGGGGCAAGATCCGCCACATCGGCGTGAGCAACTTCGGCGTGCGAGACCTGGAGGAAGCACGGGCCGCCCTTTCGAGAGACGACATCGTCTCGGACCAGGTGCGGTACAACATGCTGCAGCGAGAGGTCGAGGCGGAGGTCTTGCCGTACTGCGAGCGGGAGGGGATCGGCGTCCTCGCGTGGAGCCCGATCGGGAAAGGCGTCCTCTCCGGCAAGTACCACCGCGGGAAGCGGCCCAAGGACCGCGTCCGAGCCGACGAGGAACTGTTCAAGCCCGCGAACCTGCGCGCCGCGGCGCCCCTGGTCCAGGAGCTCCGGAAGATCGGGAAGGCCCATCGCAAGACGCCGGCGCAGGTGGCGCTGGCGTGGCTCCGCCGGCATCGACATGTGATCCCGATCCCCGGCGTGAAGCGGTCCTCGCAGGCGGAAGAGAACGCGGGAGGCGCAGGCTGGTCTTTGGACTCCCGCGAAATCCGGGGGCTGGCCGGGATCCTGCGGCGATTGAGGATCGACACCTTCTAGGGCCCGGGTTTCTTCCGACGCATCAAGACGGCCGCCGCCACCGCGACGATCGCGACGACGATGACGACGCCCCCGATCAGGAGCGTCGTGTTGATTCCGGTCGTCCCGCCTCCGCCTCCGACGGCGCGGACGGTGAACGTCCCGTTCATCACGTCCGGATGGTACTGGCATCGATACGTGTAGTTGCCCGGAGCCAAGGTCACCTGGAAGCTGTAGCGGATCGAAGCCCCGAAGTCGTTCGAGTGGGGTTCGCTCGTCTGCTGGACCCGGTCGTTGTTGAGATCGATGAACCAACTGTGGAGCTGGCCGTCCGCCGACGTCAGATCGATCGTGACCGTGTCGCTCTGGTTGACCACCAACGTGGGACCGGGTTTCGTGAACGTCCCGTTCACCTCGCCCCAGCCGAGCGTGCCGTCTCCGTACAACTCGAACGTCGGCGCCACCCGGACGACGATCTGGCCCTTCATGATGGCCGGATGGTAGTGGCACCGATACGTGAAGGTCCCGACGCGGTCCGCGGTGAACGAAAAGGTCCCAGCGGTGTTCCCGCTAAAGTCGCTCGAATGCGGCTCGCCGGTGTCCACGGCGGAGTTGTCGTTGTAGTCGACGAACCAGTCGTGAAATACGCCGGTGCCGTCGACCGAGTGGAGAGTGAGGTCGACCGTATCGCCCACGGTCACGGTGATGGTCGGTCCCGGGTTCGTGAGCGGGGTGCTCGTGAACCCCCAGCCGGTGTTCTGACCACCGTACAGCGTGAACGGCTCGACGTCGGCCCGCACCGGCGCGAGCGCAAACGCCGACGCGACGAATGCAAACGCCAGAGCGGCGACGTAGACTGCCTTTCGAGTTCGACTCATGGTCCGTTCCTCCGGCTCGGCGAGCCGATTCCCCGTGATAAACCTTTCCCGGAATCATCATGTGGATAGAGCTGAGTGTGGTGCGGGGGATGGGAATTTCCGCCCCGCGCGTGCGCGCGGAGCATTTGAACCCACGGACTCCTGCGAGACCGGATCTTAAGTCCGGCGCCGTTGTCCTAGCTTGGCTACCCCCGCGCCGCGCCCATCGGGCCGTCGGTTAATGCCTTTTACGTTCGGTCGCCTCGGGCGTTCGCCGAACGGCTCCGGCCGCATGGACGCGCGGCAGGCCCGATGCAACGCAACGACGTCGGTCCCCCGCGATGCGAATTCGCCCTCATTTCGTTCGCGGTCCGAGGCTTTAATAGAAAGGGCGCGGGTCCGGTCCCCGTGGCGCGCCTCGACGGGCGAGTGGCGTTGGTGACGGGAGGGAGCGGAGGCATCGGCCGCGCGGCCGTCGTCGAGCTGGCGAAAGAAGGTGCGGACATCGCGGTGCAATTCAACCGGGGGAAGGAATCCGCCGATGCGGTCGTCGAGCGGGCGCAGAAGCTAGGCCGCCGCGGCATCGCAATCCAAGCGGATGTCGGAGATCCCAAGGCGTGCGAGCGCCTCGTCCGCGAGGCGATTCGGTCGCTCGGCCGACTCGATGTCGTCGCTTGCTTCGCGGGCCACCCGTACCGCGACGAGGAGTGGAACAAACCGTTCGAGGAACTCACGCCCGCGGAAATTCGCCGTCCCCTCGACGTCGACCTCCTCGGATCCGTCTACGTCGCGCAGGCCGCCATCCCGGCGATGGTCGAGCGAGGTCGCGGCAGCCTCATCTTGACCGGCTCGACCCCCGCGATCACCGGGGACGCCGTCGGGATTTCGTACCTGATGGCGAAGGCGGCGATTCACGCGCTGGCCCGCGCGCTCGCCCAAGCGTACGGCCCGAAGGGCGTGCGCGTGAACGCGCTCGCGCTCGGGAACATCACGACCGGCCCGATGGAAGCCGTATCCGATGTAGAGCGGCGCAAGCTCGCGGAGGAACCCGCCCTGAAGCGGTGGGGAACGCCCGAGGAGGTCGGACGCGTCGTGGTCTTCCTGGCCTCCGACGACTCGGCGTACATCACCGGCCAGACGCTCGTCGTCGACGGCGGGTACGCGATGCGCTGATCCGCTCACGGCGCGGGCAGCGTCACGCCTTCCATCGCGAACGTCGCACGCGTCCCGCAATTGTGGCACGTGAGGAGAAGGAGCGCCTTGCCATCGGAGAATTGTTCGCGGATGATCCAGTGGCATCGGCCGCACCGGCACTGGAGCCGGAATTCGTCGTCGGAGCCGCGGACCTGGAGCCGGAGCCCGTCTTCCGCGCTCCTCCAGCGCTGGACGACCATTGAGGGAGTCGCATCGTAGCGGACGTCGCGGACCATTCACTCCTCCGACCGTTCAACGGCTCGGCGCCTTAAACACCTTTCCCACGGCCGATGGATACGAGACTCGGCCTTCGCGGACCTTCGCGAACTTCGTGAGCCGATGCGGTTGCGTCGCGTGCGGGCCGAGGATGTGCGTGACCCGAGCGCCCCGTGCGAGGAGCGCATCGGAGAGGAGCGACCGGTGGCATTTCCACGGCACCGCTTCGGCGCACATGATGGCGGCTCGTCGCTCCGTTGCCGAGAGGAGCAGCCGGTCCAACGCGGCGGCGAATTCGGGCGAAGCCATGTGGTCCGCATAGCCGCGGAAGCCCGCGCTCTCCCAGCCCGTGTTCCGGCTGTCCGGCCGTGGCTTGCGGTAGCCTCCCAGGTCCACGAGGTGTTCGTATCCGACGCCGTGCGCCAGTAGCTCTCGCCCGAGGAACGCGGCCGTGGCCCACGGCGCCCGGGTGGACGTCGGGAAGTGGCGGACGTCGACGAGCAACTGGATCCGGTGTCCCTCGAGGAGCGAGAGGAATTCCGCGAACGTTCGCGTGGAATGTCCGATCGTGCAAATCGCCCCCGTGGCCGGCCCGAACATCGCGATCCTGTCCGCGTCAGAGACGACGATCCCCCGTTACGAACCTATCGGAGCTGCAGGTGTACGATCTCGATGAGTCCGTTCGACGGCGGTTCGAAGGACCTTGATTCGGCCGCGGACTCGCAGGCGCTGGCGCCGATCGGTCTCCGGCGCCGTACCCGACGCCCGGTCTACGAGACGGTTGCCGTGTAGATGTCCTGGTCTCGGGGCGTCGCCGCGGCGACGTTCCGGTTGTCGGCCCAGATCGGATGGACGCCCGCCGCGTTCGAGGCGATCCCGTTGTAGTCGCCGAGGAACGCGCCTCCGCCGGCCGTGATCCCCAGGTTCGGGTCGAACGGGGCGTCCGTCACCCGCACGTTCGGGAGGAAGCTGACGCCGTCGTCATTGGACTGCGCGTAGTACACGTCCAGGAGCTTCCCGTCCGGATCGTTCCGGCTGTCGTAGAACGAGACGTCCACGCGCCCGTCGAAGGTCGTGATGGCGGGGAAGATCTGGTGGTTCGTGGCGACATCGTTCACCCGGCTCGGTGCGGACCAAGACCCTCCGAGGTCCATCGAACGGGCGATCACGATATCCGCGTTGCCGGTCGAGTAGTCCGCCCACGTCACGAAGACGGTGCCTGTCGTCTGGCTCACTGCCATCCGCGGGAAGCTGTCGAGGCGGTACCGGCTCCCCGGGAGCGGCTCGGGCACGGGGACGATCGAGGCGATCGGCCGCTCGGGCTCGAATGTCGCCCCGCAATCCAGGGAGCGTGTGAATAGGATCGTGTCCTTGCGGAAGTCCTCCCATGCCACGTACACTTGGCCTCCCGGTCCCACAGCCACCGTGGTGCCCTGGTTCTGCGAGTTCGGCGAGTGGCTCAGATGGATGATCGGGGTCCACGACCGTCCGCCGTCGACGGATCGCTGGAACACGATGGGGACGGACCCGCCGGCGCTTTCGAAGAGGGCCCACGGCATGTACAAGTTGCCATCGCACGATCCGCCGGTGTCGTCGACGGCGATCCATTCCTTGTCGGTGACGCGCGAGTTCCCCGGGCCGCCCAGCTTGTCGCTTGGCGTGTCGTGCCCCGCGTACACGACCGAGGTGAAGTCGTACGTCGCCCCGAAGTCCGAGTATCGCGTGAGGACGACCCACCCCGCGAACTCCGTCGTCGTCGGCCCGAACGCGAGCCACGCCAGGTAGACGCGTCCCTCTCGGTCCGCCGTGATGACGGGGTCGCTGCCGATCGTCCAGCCGGCGTCGTGCACGGGCGACGCCAGCCCTTCGGGGGACGTATCGCCCGGGAAGCCCGGCACGAGGGCGTTCTGCCAGGTGTCCCCTCCGTCCGTGGAGCGGTAGTACCCGGCCCATGAGAAGCCGCTCGCTTGGCGCGTGTCGCGCGCGGTCGCCACGAGCACGTTTCGGTCGTTCGGGAACGCCGCGATCGTGACCTCGTTCTGCGAGGCCGCCTCGGGGTCGAGGGTCACGAGGACGTTCGGATGCTCGACGCGAGTCAGGGGATGAGCCGCTTGCGCGGACGCGGACGTCAGCGCGAACAATGCGAAAGCCACGATTCCAACGCACGCCGAACGCGCGATTCGTCTCATACTCCACCCCAGAGCGGTGCGACCGCTCCGCAATCGAAGATACGGTATATAGCCCTGCGGCCGACGCGCCGCCAGGCGGGTCGCGACGTCGAACCGGCGACGGACGGTTCGGGCCGATTGGCTCTTGAAGGTCCGTGGCCCGTCACGGCGACGAGCCGCGGAGCATCTCGCGCAGGGAGCCTGCTTCGTGGTACGACCGCGCCAGGAGAGCCGCCTCGCGGTGGGGCATGCCTCCGGCCTCGAGCGCGTCACGAAACCGTCGCACGCCCCGCTTCCGATGGGACTGGAACCGGAGGAACGTCAGCCCGAGGTTCATCGCGAGCCGCGGCAACGTCGCCATGAGAACGACCGGGAAGCGGTCGCCGGTGTCCGACATCACTCTTCTTCCTTGTGGCGTTTCCCGACGGCCTTGGCGATGATCCCACCCAGGTTCAGGGACGACATGTATTGCTCCGTGAGCTTGAAGGCCTGCTCGTCCGTCATGCCGCTCTTCTTCAGCGTCGTGTAGAAGTCCGCCACGGCGGTCCCGAATTTCGTCGACGCGTCTTTCCCGTAGATGGAGTCCGTGAGGCTGTTCAGCAGCGCCGGGATTTTCTCCGAGAACGCCTCGAGCATCTCCTTCATTTCCGCCGGCCTCGGTCCCCTTCGTTCCTCGCTCATTCCGTACACCTTCATGTCTGACCGCCAGGAGGCTGGTCCCGGTACTTGGGCGCGCCGAGCAATTGTGACCACTTCTCGGCCACCGCGTCGGATACGCGGAACGTCCGGGTTCGGGAGCCGGGCGAGGCCACCACGATTCCTTGGCGCCGCAGGTCCTCGAGCCGCTGCCGCACGATGCGGCGGGAGGCGGTCCCTCGCTTCCCCTTGACCGCCTCCGTGATCTGGGAGATGTTCCGATCCGGGCGGTCGAACAGGACCGCGACGATGTGCCGCGAGATGTCGTCCTTGAGGCCCGGGATCACGAGGTCTGGGGACACCTTCCCGTACTTCGCGAAGAGGTCGAGGATCCGGAAGTAGCCGCGGGACACGTCTTGGAGGCGGTCCAGGTAGGCCACGAGTTCGGCGTACGGCCTGGCCATGTCGGAGAGGGCGGCGCTGAGTGCCTCGATCTGGGCGCGCAACTCCCGGAACTCCTTGCGGAGATCGTCCTCGGCCACGGCGGGCCCCATTTCTTGCGGGCGGGCAGACCGCAAGGCCCCGCGCCCGAACCAAGCTACCCCACGGACCCTTGAGGCCTCTCGAAGGTCTGCGGGACTAAAAACCCTTCTCCGTCCTCGTGCGTCTATCCGAACGGCAAGACTTCGTCGATCAGCTCCGCGTGGGACAGGATCATGCGGCGGCAGCAGTACCGTTTCAGCCCGAGCGTGTCGAGGACCGCTCCCGGCTCCTCTCCGCCGCGCGTCCGCTCGACGAACGGCTGGAAGGCGCTCCCGACGACCTTGCCGCACGTGAAACATCGGACGGGGATGATCATGGCCTCACCGGTACGACTTCTGCCGCTTCTTGCGGGCGCCGCGGCCGAGCGGATTCTTCGGCAGCTTCCGGCGTGTGTCCGGCACAATCAACGTGCGGTCGTACTCCCGGAACAGCGTCTCGAGGTCCCGGTCATTCAGGTATTGCACGAGGCCGCGGGCGATCGCCGTCCGGACCGCGTCCGCTTGGCCCATGACACCGCCGCCGTGCACGTTCACATTGATGTCGATCGAGTCGACCTTGCGGCCCGCAAGCTTGAGCGGCTCGAAGATCTTCAGCCGTCCGATCTCGAACGGGTACATCTCGACGGGCACGCCGTTGATCCGGACGATGCCGCGACCTTTCGTGAGCGTCGCCCGGGCGACCGCGGTCTTCCGCTTCCCGCTCGCGACGATCGCCTTCATGCCCGAGCCTCGAACTTCGACCCGAGGAGCCTCGAGACCTCGCCCAAGCTGATGAACGGCCCTTGCGGCGGGCGCTTCGCGACCTCGATGATCTCGAGCGGCTTGTCCTTGAATTCGGCGGGGACGGCGATGTAGACGCGCAACCGCTTCAGCGCGGTCCGGCCGCGCGGCTGCTGGTACGGCATCATGCGCGAGATCGTGCGGCGGAGGATCATGTCCGGCCGTCGCGGGTACCGCGGGCCGATGCCCCGCATCCGGCTCGCGGTGCTCCCTCGGGCGTGGGCCGCCCGGTACGCCTCGAAGACCATGTGCTTCTTGCCCGTGAGGATCGCGTGCTCCGCGTTCACGACGACGATCTCCTCGCCGTTGAGCAGGCGTTTCGCGAGGACCGAGGCCATCCGGCCGACGACGTGACCGGTCGCGTCGATGATCGGCATCGTCACCCCATGATCCGGACGCCGGATCCTTTGGGATTCTGGACGGCGAGCTCGAGGAGGCCGACGGACCGGCCCCCGGCCGCTTCGATCTTCTTCCGTGCGGCTGCGGACGATCGGAAGGCGGCGACGGTCACCGGCGTCGTGATCTCGCCGGTCGCCAGGACGACCCCGGGGACGACGATCTGCTCGCCCTTGGCCGCGTAGCGGCTGAGCCGCGAGAGGTTGACCTCGGACCAGTTCTTCCGGGACCGCTCGAGGCGCTCCGCGATGTCCCGCCAAATCGGCGCATCCGCTTCGCGGGAGACTTCCCGGAGCTCGCGCACGATGCGCTGGAGGTGAGTGTTCGTCTTGGGGGTCTTGGCCATGAAAACGGGCCTTGCGACCCGCGTTAGAGGAGTGCTCGATTTAAACGTTTGGGGGCGCAACCGGCGCACTCCCGGTTCCATCGGACGGACCCGGCTTCACCGGCTTCCGGGCCGATTCGCGTCCAAAACTATTAATATCAGGCGCTCCAGAATAATAGTGGGTGCCGGGTCTCCGCGGGGTGGACTAGTCGTGATTCGTTTTGGGCCGTCCGGGATCCCGTTGTCGTGCAAGGGCCGGACGCTGAGGGATGGCATCGAGGACATCCACAACCTCGGCCTGACCGCGATGGAGGTCCAGCTCGTCCGCGTGAACCTGAACGAGCGGTACGCGGGCGACGAGGACGTCGGCCGCACCCCGCGGGAGATCCCGGAGGAGCTGACCGTCCAGATCGGACGGAAGCAGGACCGCAAGGAGGTCCTCCTCTCGTCCCTCGACGAGAAGATCGAGAAGGGGGACGTGCTGTACAGCCTCGCCTCCGGCATCGCCGAGGACTATCGGGAGCTGCAGCAGCTGGGAGAGCTCTCGCGGGAGCTCGACATCGAGCTGTCCCTGCACACGCCGTACTACATGGACCTCGCCGACGCGGACGGCCTCGCGCAGAAGAGCGTCCAGAGCGTGGTGTGGGGCGGGATGCTCGCGGAAGCGATGGGCTCTCCGATCGTCGTGACGCACCTCGGGATGTTCGGCGAACTCGCCCCGAAGGAAGCGATGACCCGGATCGCGAAGAACCTCCGGCTCATCCGCGACGCGTACAAGAAGGGGAAGATCCACGCCCGGCTCGGCATCGAGGCGAGCGGCCGGACGGAGGTCGTTGGCAGCCTCGACGAGATCTTGACGCTCGTGAAGAACGCGAAAGGCATCCTGCCGGTCCTGAACTTCGCCCATGTCCACGCGCGCGGCTTCGGGCTCTTCAAGCGTCCGGAGGACTTCGACGACGTGTTGACGAAGGTCGAGCAGGCCTCCGACGGCGGGCACATCCACGCCCATTTCAGCGGCGTCGAACATGCGGACGGCAATGAGCTGCGCTACACGCCGATCAAGAAAGGCGACCTCCGGTTTGAGCCGCTCGCGGAATGCCTCCTCGACGAGGACTACGACCTGACGATCGTGTCGTCGTCGCCGCTGCTCGAGCACGACGCGATGTACATGAAAGTCATCCTCGAGCGCGTCCTCGCGAAGCGCCTGATCCGGCCGACGAAACCGGAGAAGGAAGAGAAGGAAGTGAGGCGCCGGTGAGGAAGGCCCCTGCCGTCGGGGCCAGAGGCACCGCCGAGGAGTCCACGAAGTACCTCCTCGACCATGTGAAGCAGATCCTTGCCGTCGACCGGAGCAAGGACATCGAGGCCGCCGTCGACGTCTTCACGTCGGCGAAGAAACTGTTCGTCTACGGCGTCGGCCGCAGCGGCCTCGCCGCCCGAGCCTTCGCGATGCGCATGGTCCAGCTGGGGATCGACTGCTACTTCATCGGCGAGACGATCACGCCGGTCGTGAACGACGGGGATGCGGTCCTGATCGTCTCGAACACCGGATCGACGATGAGCGCGATCCAGGTCGCGAACATCGCGCGCCGCGTCGGCGCCAAGGTCATCTCGGTCACGGGCCACCGCGCCTCGAAGCTCGCGAACGCTAGCAACGTCGTCTTGCTGATCCACGTGGCCGAGGACGGTGGTCAGGCGCGGCTCGCGCCCCTCGGCACCCTCTTCGAGGACACGACCGTCATCCTCCTCGATGGTCTGGTGGCCCAGATCATGGAGCGGCTCGGGCAGACCGAGTCGGACATGCGGGGGCGCCATGCGATCATGGTGTGACCCGATGGGGTCGCGCCTCGACTCACTCGTTCTGTGAATGGCGTCGGGAATGCGAAAACCATCGGTTCACGCAGCCTACCCGAAGACTGATATATGGGTTACTATATGGCCACTATGCGGGGACCATATGCCGATTACGACGATTCAGGTAACGTCTGAAACGAGGAAGAAGCTGGCGAAGCTCAAGTCGTCCTCACGTGAAACGTACGACGATCTGATCAATCGGCTCCTCGCCCTCGTTCCGGAAGGGGACGAGGAAGGCCCATACACGCAGGCCTTTAGGTTCGGGCTTCTCCGGGCTCGTCTCGATGTCAAGGAAGGTCGGGTCGTCTCTCACGAAGAACTGAAACGGCGGCTGGGGCTGTGATCGATGCCTTGGTCGATCCTCTGGACCGACCAAGCGTTGCGGGACATGAGTAGGCTTGACCCGCCTGTCGCCCGCCGGCTTCTTGCGAAGGTCGAGCAGAAGACAACGAGCCCGCTGCGGTTCTTCTCACGCCTGGTCGCCTCAGACGAATACAAACTTCGAGTCGGAGACACTCGCCTCCTGGCCGCATTGGATACGGCCTCTCAGACGATCTTGGTGGAGCGAGTCGACCACCGCTCTCGTGTGTATGGACGGCGGTGAAGTGACCGTTGTTCCAAGGTGCCTTTATCTAGGCGCGCTCGCTTTCATTTGCGGATGCCCGAGGACTTCGTGGTCACGCCTTGGGAAGTGAAGGGCTCCGTCGACTACGACCGGCTCGTCACCCAGTTCGGCACCGAGCGCATCACCCCGGATCTGCTCGAACGGATTCGAAAGGTCGCCGGCGAACTTCATCCGATGCTCGGCCGTGGCGTGTTCTACAGCCACCGGGACATGAATTGGGTCCTCGACGAGTACGAGAAGGGCAATCGTTTCGCCCTGTACACGGGCCGAGGCCCATCGAGCGGGATCCACATCGGGCACATGCTCCCGTGGTTCTTCACGAAGTGGATCCAGGAAAAGTTCCACGCGACGCTCTACTTCCAGATCACGGACGACGAGAAGTTCTTGTTCAAGGACTTCGAAAGCCTCGAGGAGGCGACGAAGGTCGGGTACGACAACATCCTCGACATCATCGCGATGGGGTTCGACCCCAAGCTCACGAGGATCTTTCTCGACACGGAGTACATCCGCCACCTCTATCCGATTGCGGTCGAGGTCGCGAAGCGGATCACGTACTCGACCACACAGGCGGTCTTCGGATTCGAGAACTCGAACAACATCGGGGAGATCTTCTACACGAGCATCCAGGCGGCCCCGGCGTTCCTGCCAACGGCCGAGAAGGGGAAGCCGGTCCCCGTCCTGATCCCGTGCGGGATCGACCAGGACCCGCACTTCCGCATTGCAAGGGACGTCGCGCCGAAGCTCGGCTACCCGAAGCCCGCGCTAATCCACAACAAGCTCCTCCCGAGCCTCCTCGGGCCCGGCGGCAAGATGTCCGCCTCGATCCCGGAATCGAGCATCTTCACGACGGACTCGGAGGCCCAGGCGAAGCGGAAGGTCATGAACGCCTTCACCGGCGGCCGCGCGACGGTCGAGGAGCAGCGCCGCCTCGGCGCGAATCCCTACATCTGCTCGATCTTCGCGCAGTACAACTACATCTTCGAGCCCGACGACGGCCACCTCGCCGAGGTCGAGCGGACGTGCAAGAGCGGCGAGCGTCTCTGCGGGGACTGCAAGGCGGAGCTGTGGGAGAAGGTCCGGCCGTGGCTGAAGGCGCACCACGCTGCGCGGGAGAAGGCGAAGTCTCACGTCGAGGAGTTCATCGTCCGCGACTGATCACGCCAGGATGCGCGTCACCTTGAAGCCGTTGTCGAAGACGAGGGCGTGGTAGCCCGTATCATGACGGCTTCCCCGCATCTTGACGACCCGGAGCTGGCGCTGCATGCCGAAGTCGCCTTGGCGCGCGAGCCGCAGGTGCACGATGCCATCGACGAGGTAGTCTTCCTTGTGCTTCGCGAAGGCGGCCCGCCGCGGGTCCGAGCCCGCCACGTCCGTCGGCAGCTCCCCGAGCAGGAACGCCGTGCACCGGAGGTCCCGCAGCCAGCGAATCAGGGAGAACATCTCCCGGCGCGGGTCGCGGAACTTCGCGAGGATCTCGAGCGCATCGAGCGAGTCCAAAACGAGCAGCCGGTAGTCAAAGGACTTGCGGATCCCCTGCGCGTAGAGCTTGAAGAGGTCCATCCACGGTTGCTCGGAGTACCCCGCCATCTTCTTCCGGAGGGTGCCCAGGTCGAGCAAGCTCAGATTCGCGCTCACCGCGTCGTGCCGGTAGCCGAGGCCTTCCGTGTGGTCGAGCAGGCTCCCACGGGCTTGCTCCAGCGAGATGTACAGCCCTCGCGCGCCGTCGAGCGCGTTCGTGTGGAGGATGTGATATGTCAGCGAGGTCTTCATCGTGCCCGGCGCCCCGGAGACGAGGACGAGGTTCCCCTCAGGGATGCCGCCACCGAGGAGCTCGTCGAGCCCTTCGACGTTCGTGGCGATGCGCCTCATGTCCCGTTCTCCACGATGAGTTCCAGCCGCTGCCGGATCGTCTCGATCTGCCTCTGGATCCGGTCTCGTTCCTGCGGCACGTCGACGACGTCCGCGAGGGCGCCGAGGTCCACGGACGACCGGTCCGCGATCCGGACGATATCGGCCCTCCGCAGGTCCTCCGGGCGGATCCCGAGGCGGTCGAGTTGGCTGCGGAGGACGGCCTCGCCCGCGTCGCCGAGCTGCTCGACGAAGACGGCGCGGGCCTTCTCGAACAGCGGTTCTCCCTCGACGATGGCATCCGCGGCCGCGAACAGTTCGTCGATTTCCTTGCCTTTCCAATAGTCGGCGGCGGTGACGAGGAGCTCGGCATCCGTTCGGAGCTTCGACCGGGACGGCCACTCTCCGCGCGCGAGGTCCTCGGGGCGTTGCGCCTCGAACGATTCCAGGAGGTCCGCCGCCGCATCGGACTGCGACCGGAGGCCGTGGGCGCCGCTCCCGTCGACGGCTCCGGAGAGTTCGGAGAGCGCGCGCCGGAGGAATGCGACGAGCGCGGGGACGTGATCGGCGGTGATGTCAGCGCGCCGAAGGCCGTGGGCGCGACCGAACGAATCGAGGAGCCGCGAGGCCGCGGAGCCGAACGATTGTAAGAGGATCGCCTCGAGCTCCGTCGCCGGATCCGGGAGGTTCCACCAAGGAAGCTCGCGATCGTGGAGCGAACTCCGCTCGGCTTGCGTGAGGCGGCTCGTAGAAAGCACCACGGTCGAGTGCGTCTCCCGCGCGACGTATCGGAGGCGGACGATCGCCTCGAGCACGGCGCTCCATCCCGAGAGGACGGAGAGGCCCGCGGTGTCCTCGAGCACGACGAGGCCTCCGGGAGACGCCGCGAGGAACTCCGAGGCGGTCGTCAGCGCGCGCAACGCGGCGTGGCGCCCGGGGACGATCGACGCGAACGTGGCGCCCCCATTTGAGGGCGGAGGCGTCCGTCCGAGGATCAACGTCGGTCGTCCGAGACCGGATTCCTCGAGCGCGCTCCGAATCGCGTACGTCGGGCGGTCCTCGTCGAAGACGAGCACGTCTCCGCCTCGGAGCGAGCCGGCCCCGGATCGTCGGGGACGCATTCGCGGAGCGACCGGGAAGGGATCCGCCCGCAATGCGACGACGGCAAAGGCGACGAGTGCGACCGGAGCGGCGAGGTTTACGCCCGCGATGATCGGCTCGCCGAGCGCCTCGAGTTCGTACGTGTACACGGGACCGGCGATGATCAGGGCGACAACGCCGAGCGCCAGCCAGAACGACGGCGCGGCGAAGAGCCGGCTCGTGAGCCGAACGTAGAGCGTCTCCGCGAGACCGATCCCGAGGCAGAGGACCATGAAGCCGCCAAGGACGCTGCCTTCGTACGCGGTCGACGCCGTCCAGGCTTGCGACGGCGCGAGGAAGGCGAGGGCCGGGACCGGCGCGAGGAGGAGGAAGGCGGCGCCGCGGCGTCGGGGCAGCGTCTCCCCGTGGATCAGGCCGAGCACCAGGATGGCCGTGAGGGCGTTCGAGAGCAACATCGTCCCGAGGACGGCTTGGTCCCACGCCGCCGGGAGGGCTCCCTCGGCGGTCCCGACCGCGGCGGTGCCCGCGACGACGAACGAGAGGGCGCACGCGGCGTACGTCGCCTGGAGCCAGCGTCGGCGTCCACGGATTGCCATGAGCGCGAGGAGGGCGGCATCGGCGACGAGGCTCCCGACCGCCGCGACGTCGAGAGGGTTCAACGGCCCGCCCCCAGCGCGCGGACATCGAGGATCGTCACGAGATCGGACGGACGCCACCGCCAGCGCGCCGCGCCGGCGTCCCGGAGCTCGGCGGCGGTGCGGTATCCCGCGTCCCGGGCCTCCTCGTCCGTAAGGTCCGAGAGGAACGCCCGGCGCGCGTCGACCAGGAGGACGCGGGCGAACTCCGGCCCCGTGTCGTACGTGGCCCGGAGGACGTGCCCCACGGCGGGGAACGACGTCCCCTCCGAGGGCCGAACCAGCAGGCGAGCGACCTTCCGCAGCAGGCGGTCTCCCTCCTCGAGGGTGCAGGTGATCTCGCCGGCGGGCCGGCCGCGGGGCAACTCGCCCGACATCGCGAGGCGGGCCGCCCAGATCACGAGGAACGTGACGAAGCCGCCGATGATCAGGAGGTTCGTGAAACCGATTTGGTAGAACTCGCGGTGGTACCAGAAGCCCGCCACGAGGACGAGCGACAAGAAGAAGAGGAAGACGGACCGGACGACGAGGACGCGGAGGCGATCGTTCATCCGCTCACCCGATCGCGCGCGCGACCTCGAACCGGCCGTTCTCGAAGAGCAGCGTGCGGTCGTCGCTGTCCTGGTTCACGCTCCGCATCTTGACGCACTGCACCCGCCGCTGGTACGCGACGTCGGTGACGGGCTCGAGTCGCAGGTGGAGGATGCCGTCCGCGAGGAACTCCTCCTCGAGGGCGGTCGACCGGCCTTCGAGGGGCGGCTCCTCGGAGATGAGGAGGCTCGTGACGCCGAGATCCCGAAGCCATTCGAAGAACGCGAACGTCTCGACCCGGCGGTCCCGGAACTCGAGGATGAGCTCGAGGGCGTCCCACGAGTCCAGCGCGAGCAGCTGGACGTTCCGCCGCTTCCGGACTTCGAGGATCTTTCCTTTCAGGACGGCGAGGAGCGCTTGGTCCCGGCTCGCCGTCGCGTCCGTCATCGCGCCGACTTTCGAGACCATCTCCTCGAGATGCTCCCGGCCTCGGCTCAGGTCGAGGATCGGGAGGGCGTCCGAGACCGACGTCGCCTTGAGTCCCAGGGACGCGACGTGCTCCAGGAGGCTCCCTGCGCTCTGCTCCAGGGTCACGTACAGGCCCGGGACGCCGGCGAGGGCGTTGTGGTACAGGACGTAGTAGGCGAGGGACGATTTCATCGTGCCGCTCGCGCCGCGGATCAGGATGACGTGGCCCTGGGGGATGCCGCCCCGCAAGACGTCGTCGTCGAATCCGCGGATGTGCGTCTTGACGAGGGCCCGGGCCATCGACGCCGCCTCACGGGCTCATGGCCCGCGTCACGCGGAATCGGCCGTCGTCGAGGACCATCGCCAGGTAGCCGGTCTCGTGGCGCGTGCCGCGCATCTTCACGACCCGCAGCCGCCGCTGCGCGTCGAGGTCGGAGACCATGTGCATCCGCAGATGGATCACGCCGTCCGAGAGGAAGTCCTCGTCCCAGCGTCCCTGGAGGACGTGGCCCGCGATCATCCAATCGGGGCGCTCCGTGATCACGAAGCTCGTGAGGTCCTGGTCCCGCAGCCACTCGAACAGGCGGTACATCTCCCGGCGGCGGTCTTTGAACTTCGCGAGGACTTCGAGGGCCTCGAGCGAGTCGATCGCGAGGAGGTCGAGGCCGCGCTGCGCCTGGATCGACGCGATGCCCGCCTGGAGCGCCTCGATCCAGTCCGGCCGCTCGCCGAGCAGGGTGGAGGCGGTCTTCGGGTCGAAGACGACGAGCGATCCGCGCGGCACATCGAGCTTCAGCCCGAGCGATCCCATCTGCTTGAGCAGGCTCGACGTCCGCTCCTCGAGGCTCAGGTAGAGGCAGTGGAGCCCTTCGCGTGCCGCGTTCTGGAGCAGGATCGAGAACGCCAACGAGGACTTCATCGTCCCGGGGGAGCCCTCGATGAGGACGACGTGACCCCACGGGACGCCCCCCTCGAGCGTGGGGTCGAGGCCCTCGACGAAGGTGCGGACGCGCGGAGGGCGGGCCGCCTTCTTCGGCGCGGGGGTGGGGACCGGACCCGCCGATTTCGGGCCCGGCGTCGGTGTCTCGGCCTCGGTCGGCGGCCCGACGACGTCTTCGAGGTCGACGAGCAGGTCCGCCGGGATCGCGTCGAAGGTCGCCGCGGGGGAATCGGCCTCGGGCGTCGGCTCCGAAGCCGGGGCCTCCGGGGTGGCCTCCTTCAACGCCGGGACCTTCGCCTCGAGTTCCTGCCGCTTCGCGAGCGCCCCGCGGTGGTCCGGCTTGAGTTCGAGGACCCTCGCGAAGCTCTTCATCGCCTCGGAGAGGTTCTGGAGGGACTCCAAGACGGCCCCGCGCTCCGCCCAGGTGTCCGCGTGGGCGGGGTTGATGCGCGATGCGCGGTCCAGAACGGCGGCGGCGGTCGGCAAGTCGTCGATCGCCTTCAGGACGCGTGCGAGGCCGAGCCACGCCTGTTCGTCGCTCGGGCTCAGCTCGAGGGACCGCAGGTACCCGACGGCGGCCTTGTAGGGTCGTTCGGTGCGGAGGTACGCCTCGGCCAGGAGGATCCACGACCGTCGGTCTTCGTCGTCGCGCGAGATCGCCTTCAACAACGGCTCGATGGCGTCGTCGAATCGCCGGTCGCGCAGGAGCGATACGGCGGATTCGAGCGAGCCCTCCGCCTCCCGACGCCCGCGGTCCGTCGGAGGCGGCCGTGCCTTCCCGGGGACGTACGGCTGGAAGCGCTGGCCGTCCGCCTGCGCCTTGGTCCGGATTTGGTCGATCGCCGCCGCAATTACGTCGGAGTTGTCTTCGATCGGGACCTCCGGAGGCGGGGTCACCTCGATGACGGTCGCCGTTTCGGGCGCGCCCGGGCCCTCCGGTCGGGCGGACGAGCCCTTGCCCACATCCCCGATCAGGGCGGTGAAGACCTCTCCGCTCATGACCCGTTGCAAGACGACCGGCGGGCGAACCGCGGCGCGGGCGGGGCCCTCTCGCAGCTTGCGGCCGCAGACCCGACACACGGCGGCGTCGGGCTTGTTCACCGAGCAACAACCGGGACACGGGAACGGTTCGGCCATCGTTCACCTAGGGGCTGATGACGGAGGTGACTTGGAACCGGCCGTCCTCGAACACGAGCGCGGAAAATCCCGTCTTGTGGTGGGACCCGCGCATCTTCACGATCCGGATCCGCCGCTGCACCTCGACGTCCGTGAGGGCGTGCATCTTGAGCTCGAGGATGCCGTCCGCGAGGAACGTCTCGTCGCGGCGCGGTCCCGGCGCCTCGATCCCGAAGAACGGCGCCTCGGACGCGGCTTCCGCCAGGACGACCGTCGTCGCGCCGAGGTCCCGCAGCCATTCGAAGAACCGGAAGAGCTCGGTCCGCCGATCCTCGAACTTCGCGAGGACTTCGAGGGCCTCGAGCGAATCGAGGACGACGAGGTCGATGCCTTCGATGTCCTTCTTCGTCTGCATGGTGCGGTGGAGGAATTCCATCCAAGGCTTCGTCGCGCTCTTGCCGAGGTCCTTCTGGATCGTGCCGACGTCGAGGATGTGGACCTCCCCCCGGACGGCCTCGACGTCGAACCCCATCGCCGCCATCTGGGCCTCGAGGCTCTTCCGCGTCTGCTCGAGGGAGACGTAGAGGCACTTCGCGCCGCGTTCGCGGGCGTTGCCATGGAGGATCGCGTAGGAGAGGGTGGACTTCATCGTGCCGGGCAAGCCCGAGACCAGTACGACATGGCCGACCGGCAGGCCGCCGCCGAGGGCGTCGTCCAGGCCGTCGATGTACGTCGGGATCTTCGTCGGCTCCAAGGCGTCACTTCCACTTCGCCCGCGTGAGCGTGATGCGGCACGGCCGGCCGAACCGTTCGAGCCTCCAATCGAAGTCGGCGTCCAGCCGGATGCGGAGCATCTCGGCCAAGGCGAACGCCCGGATGCAATGGACGGGCAGCCCCTCATCGTGGCGCATCGTGCAGACGCGGCGGTAGACGCACTTGTCCCCGATCTCCGCGTGGACGGAGTCGCCGACGGCGCGGAATGCGCTGTCGGTGCCGTCGAAAAAGCCGCTCTCATCCCCGGCCTGCATGTATTGCCGGCACGCCTCCGCCGGGTCGTCGGGCGCTTGGAACTGCGGCATGTTCGTGATTAGGAACTTGCGGAGGCCTTCCTCCTGGATCGTGCGAAGGAACAGCGGCGCGTTCCCCAAGCTCTCCGAGGCGCGAAGCATCCCGTACAAGAAAAAATCCAGCAACCGTTGGAGTCCCTCTTTCGTCGGCGGCATCGCTCACACCGACCTCATCCGGGACTCCGAAGGATTTCGTCCACCTGCTTCGCCGCCCGCTCCATCGCCATCAACACGAGGCCGAGGTTCGCGTCGTCGTACACCAGGGCGACGAGGAGCGCTTCCTCCCCCGCGCCGACGCTGAGCAGCTTCCCCTCTTCCGACTCGACGATCGCCCGCACGAATCGTCCCTGCGAGAGCTGGACCGTCGCCATCTCCGACGTCCCGACGATCGCGGCAGTCATCGCCGCCACCATCTTCGGGTCGACGCCGTCCGGCAAGGTGTGCGTCACGACGAGCCCGTCCCGCCGCACGACCGCCGCGGACTTGATGTCCGTCAGGTGCGAGAGCTCGTCGATCGTCTCTTCGATCCGCTCCCAGAGGTCCCTCACGCAAGCACCTCTTCGGACCGCAGGATGTCGGCGATCGACTGAACCGCTTTGTCGACGCTGAGCAGGATCAGCCCCATGTTCGCCTCGTGGCGGACCATCGTCACGAGGATCGCCTCGTCGCCCGCGCCGGTCGCCAGCATCTTCCCGACGTGCGTGTCGACGATTGATTGGCTGAACGAGCCCAGCCCCATCTCGCTGGCGGCCATCTCGGACGTCCCGACGATCGCCGCGGACATCGCTGCGATCTTCTTCGGGTCCATCGATTTCGGGAGGGCGTGGGCGATCAAGATGCCGTCCCGGCGGGCGATCGTCACACCGAGGATGTCCGGGACCCGACGCAACTCCGCCAAGACCGCCCGCAGCCGGAGGCTCGGATCGTCGACCGTCTCACCTCACCCCGATGATCATCTCGGCAAGCAGCAGCAAGGCGTCCCGCAGCCCCTTGTTCTCCGTCGCGATGGTCGGGACGACCGCGACCTCCTCCGGCAGATCCATCCGGTGGGCGATCTCCTCCGCCGCCATTGCGCCGGGCAGGTCGCTCTTGTTCGCGAGCACGACGTATGGGATGCGCGGGCCGACGAGGTCGAGCATCTGCTTCGCCCGCGGGAGGTCTTCCGGATGGGTCGCGTCGACGACGAGGAGGACGCCGCTCACCTCCCGCGCGAAGATCTTGAAGATGAATTCGAAGCGCTCCTGACCGGGCGTGCCGAAGATCTCGGCCTCGACCCCCGTGACGTTCACACTGCCGTAGTCGAACGCGACCGTCGTGCCCATCCGGTCGATGCTGATCGATTTCTCGGAGAGGGATCGCACGACCGTCGACTTGCCCGCGTTGAAGGGACCGGTGACCAGGATGCGCGGGAAGTACACCGTCAAGCCGATGAGGTCCTTGAACGCGTACGGGATCCAGTTCGTCTGGATGCCGTCCGCCTGCATCTGGGAGATCCGCATCGAGTTCCGGACGATGCCGCCCCGGAGGGACGACTGGAACTCGACGACGAAGTCGGACATCGAGCGGATCTGCTGGAGGTCTGCCTCCATCAGGGTCCAGTTGATGAACAGGAAGCAGATCACGGAACCGGCCCTCCGGGCCGCGTCGATCAGGTCCCTCCAGAGGCGCATGACATCCTCCTTGGGGAACCGGTCGATCAGGAACTCCATCGAGTCGATGATGATGCGCGACGGATGCTCCGCGTCGATTGCGGCTCGAATCGTGTCCGCGATGTTCGCGAGGCTCCCGACGTCCGCGATGCGGTACCGCTCCTGGCTCGGCAGGAGCATCTGGGACGACGTCGCGTCGACGAACACCAGCTTGCTGGCGCTCACCGCGCCGAAGCGCCGCAGCTCGTTCCGCGCCAGCTGGGGCGCGCGGAAGAAGTCGACGTACAGCGAGGTCTCGCCGGCCTTCGCTCCCTGGACGGCGAGGTTCTCGCCGAAGATCCGCTTCTCCGTCGGCTTGTCGCTGAACAGCAGCAACGTCGAGGGCCGGGGGAAGCCGCCCCCGAGGCGCTCGTCGAGCACCGGGATGCCCGTCTTCGCCCGCGCGTCCGTGGGCCGCGGCGAGGCCATCACATCCGCACCTCCTGAACCGGCAGCTGCAGGAACGGATGCCATGACGCGTCGACATGGAGGCCGCGCAGGTGGTGGATCCGGACCTCGCGGTCCATCGAGTCCGTGAAGCGCATCTCGACGACGCCGTCGACGAGGGACCGGAGGAGGTTCGTCGTCATGGGCTCGTGGACGCCATCCTGGACGGCGTAGAGGATGAACCCGAGGTTCGTCTTCGCGCGCGAGGTGACGATCTGGAAGAACTTCGCGATCGCCTGGGTGGAGTTGTGCAGGAACAGCGTCGAGATCGTGTAGAAGTAGATCCGGACGGGCGTCCCGAGCTCCTGCGCAGCCTTCGACATCGCCATCCCGATGCCTTCGAGGTTCGAGAAGCTCGACACGAGGAACGTCTTCTTCCCGACGACCGGCTCGGGCCGTTCCGACGACATCGCGCTGTAGCAGTCGACGAAGACGAACGACTTGCCCTCGTTCGCATCGAGGTCGAGGCGCAACGCCTTCGCCCGCACGCGCACCTCGTTCGGGTGGAGGTCGAGGGTCACGAAGACGACGCGCTCGCCCGACCGCAGCGATTCGCGGACCTGCGCGAGGACGTACTCGAGCTTGCCGACGCCGGGCGGGCCGGCGAGGAGGATCGAGTAGTTCGTCGGGAACCGGTCCTCCATGTCAGGACACCTCGCACCGGGCTCCCGCTCGCCCGCTCGAGGGTGTTGGCTGATTCACCGATCCGCGCGATGTTCCGTTTTGCAATATATACAGCGTGCCCTAGTTCTCAGGCCTGAGAATCCGCGCGTCCTCGGGGGAAAAGCCGGCGGAGGGCGCGGCGAGGAAAGCCTATTACGCGAGGGCCCTATCGGGCGCGGGATGCCTCCCGGCGCGGTCGAGCTGAGCTATCTCGAAAAGAGGGTCCTCCTGGCCCTCGGAGACCGGAAGCGGGCGACGCCGGAGGAGATTCGTTCAGCGGGCCGGTTCCGCGAGCTCGTCGAGGTGATGAACGCGGCCTCGTGGCTCCGGTCGAAAGGGCTCGTCTCGATGAAGGAACGCGTCGTGCGGGCGTACAAGCTCGGGCGGCCCGGCGTCGCCCGAACCCCGCTTCCGGAGCGGAAGGCGCTGAAGGCGGCGCTGAAAGCGGGCGGGCGGATCGAGGTGACGCGCCTCAAGGCCGCCTGCAAGTTCGGCGACGGGGACCTGGCCGTCGCCCTCGGCTGGCTCCGGCGGAAGGGATGGGCGGACGTCGACCGACGGGCCGGTGGCGCCGTCGTCGTCGTGACGGCCGAAGGCACGGCAGCCGTGGGGTCGAAAGGGCCCGACGAGGTCCTCTTGGCGCGGCTCGCGAAGGAGGAACTCTCCGAGGACGCGATCGACCCGAAGGTCCTCCGGGACCTGAAGTCCCGCCGCGACCTCGTGCGCGAGCGGGAATCCGTCCGGCGGGAAATCGCCCTGACGTCCGCAGGCGAACGGGTCCTCGCCGCCGGGATCGAACTGAAGGAGGAAGTCGCGCAACCGACGACGGACCTCCTGCGATCGGGGAAGTGGAGGCACGTCGAGTTCCGGCGGTACGACGCCCGAGCCTTCGCTCCCCTCGTCCGGCCTGGGAAGCGGCACGTCCTCGGCGCGTACATCGAGAAGATCCGTCGGATCTTCCTGAGCATGGGCTTCACGGAGATCGAGGGCGATTTCGTCCAATCTTCGTTCTGGAACTTCGACGCGCTCTTCCAGCCGCAAGACCACCCCGCGCGAGACCAGCTCGACACGTTCTACCTCGCGACGCCGGCGACGCGCCCCCTCCCGGGCGAGGACCTCGTGCGCCGCATCGCGGAGGTCCACGAGACCGGGGGCGACACCGGGAGCACGGGATGGCGGTACGCGTGGGACCGGAAGGAGGCGGAGCGCGCGGTGCTCCGATCGCACACGACGCCGGTCACGCTGAGGTGGCTGTCCGAGCATCCGGACCCGCCGCAGAAGGCGTTTATCATCGGCCGCAACTTCCGGCCCGACGCGGTCGACTGGAAGCACTTGCCCGAGTTCCACCAAATCGAGGGCGTCGTCATGGAGGAGGGCGCGAACCTCGCGCAGCTCATCGGCGTGATTGAGGAATTCTACCGCCGGCTCGGCTTCACGCGGGTGAAGTTCCGGCCCGGCTATTTCCCGTACACGGAGCCGAGCATGGAGCCGGAGGGTCAGCTGCCCGACGGCCGATGGCTCGAACTCGGCGGGAGCGGCATCTTCCGGCCGGAAGTCGCCGGCCCGCTCGGCCTGGGGACGCCCGTCCTCGCCTGGGGGCTCGGGCTCGAGAGAGTCATCATGGCGATCGAGGGCATCACGGACATCCGGCAGCTGTACCTGAGCGATCTGGACTGGCTCCGGGATCACCGCGCGATCGTCTGACCGCTCGGCCGAGGCGTTGAGATTCACGCAGGAATCTTTATCTGCGATTCGGGACTCTGCGCCGCGACCGCCCATGTCCGCCGACGAGGAGATCGCCGCGGGGGAACAGGCCCTGGGTCAGCTCGATTACGATTCCGCGTACAAGCATTTCGACAAGGCAATCAAGGCGGACCCGAAGAACGCGATCGCCCACTTCGGGAAGGCGGAGGCCGCGCTGGGCGTGCCGAAGGCCGAGACCGACGAGATCCTCGGGCTCTACAAGAAGGCGATCGAACTCGATGGCGAGAACCCGGCGTACCGGGATGCGCTCGCCTCGTTCTCCGTCGACCTCGGCCGATTCAACGAGGCGGAGGAGCAGTACAACGCGGCCGCGAAGCTCGACGAGGAGAATGCGGCGTTCTACTGGTCCGAGTTCGCGATCCAGTACGCGCGCAAGGCGCCCGTGATCATGGAGCAATTCCTGGACGACAAGACGCGGGACATGATCCGCCAGAAGGCCCTCACGTACGCGTTGAAGGCGCTCGGTATCGAGAAGGAAGACGCGAAGCGGCTCCTCTAGCCTAGGCCCGGACGCCCGGCCGCCGCGCGCCTCGCCCGGTGAGGCATTCGACGCACACCGCGCCGACGAGGTGCTCGTCGCACGCGGGCCGCCCGCAACTCATGCAGGACCGAAGCGTCGGCCGGCGGCAGATGTGGCAGAGCGTGGCGACCGCCATCGCCCCCCGGTATCGGCGGTCGAGGCCATCAGGCTTTGCCGTCCCGGGTCCCCGCCGTAAGCATGCTTACGGACTCCCTCGTTGGGCGGCCCGGCGCCGGAACGCCTCCACCTGGTCGGGGTCGATCGCGACGCGGGCCGTCGTCACGATGGCCCCGAGGCCGCGGAGCTTCTCGCCGAGCTCGACCGCGAGGGCTGCCGGGACCAAGAAGACGGACTGCCCGATCCAGACGACCCCCGGGCGGGCCACCTAGGGCGGGGGCGCGCTCGGCCCCGCGTCCTTCCGGCCGAAGATCAGGTGCGCGACCCGGACGGACGCGGTGCGGTTGATTCGCGAGACGTCGTACGACAGGAGCACGGACGGCGCGGTCGGATGGCGGGCGAGGGTTGGGGTCATGTACTTCTATATGCCAGAGCTATATTATAGCCCTTTCCGGGAGGGGTGGGCGAAAGTACTCGGCGAAGGCGAGGGCCACGCCGCCTCAAACGGCACCGCCACGTAAGCATGCTAACGGGCCATTCCGGGGGCCTCCGTCACCAAGTCCATGGCCCCGAGCGCCTCCGTAAGCATGCTAACGCCGCGGCGCGGGCACCTGCGGACGATCCTGCGGCCCTACAGGGCGCGCAGCTCCCCGAACGTCGTCGAGCGCTCCGCGAACGCGTTGTGCTTGTGAATCGACTCTTCCGCTTCGGACTTGACCCGCACCCACGTCGCGTCGGGCATCTTCGGGTACCGGTTCAAGAGGCGATCGAGCACGGCCCGCACGACGTCCTCGACGAACTTCGGATTGCGGTGGGCCAATTCGACGAGCCGTCCTTCGTCGGGACGCTTCAGGAGGCCGTACGTCGGCGCGGACAGCGACTCCTCGACGATGTCGATGAGCTCGTCCGCCTCGATGTCGTGGCCCGGCGGCTCTTGGAGGATGACGGTCGTCCGGTTGCGCTGGTTGTGCGTGATGATCGGGATGCCATCGGGCCACCGCTCGAGCTCGGGACGGGCCTTGAGGATGTCGTCCCGGACGATCTCCATCGCGCACGGGCACGCGGTCATGCCGACGACCTCGACCCCGATCGACCGTTCGACCTCAGGCTCGCCGCGCCGGCCGTCCGCCCTCGCGACCAGCTGGTAGGGCTCGAGCGAGGTGCGGCCCCATGGCGACGTCCGCTCGAGGAAGTACGCCGCGCTCGCCCAGACCTCCGAGGTCGTCGCGTACTCGTGCCGTTTCAGGAGCGAGCGCGCGATCGTCTCCGTGAGCTCCTCGAGGCTGCCGACCGGCTCGCGCACGGATCGATCGACGACCTCGTTGATCGCCTCGAGGTTCCTCGACAGGTGCGAGCCCTTCTGGTCCGGCGGCAGGTCGACGAAGACGTCCAAGGTGGTCGTGAGGGTGACGGACCGGTTCGGCCGGCGCACTTGCACGGGCTTCAAGACGCCCGTGACGCCGACCTTGTTCAGCCGGTACGCGGTCGGCACGCGCTCGTTCTGCACGTCTATCGGGATGGTTCGACCCCGGCCGGCTTAGGGTCCGGTCGGCTTAAAACTTGCCGCCCTCAGACGTGGAGCGTCTTCCACTTCCCGCGCCGGAAGTGGTGCGAGATTACGGCAGCGCGGTACCAGTACTCGATCACAAGGGGGATCCACACGCCTACGATCCCGAATCCTAGGACGAAGCCGAACACGAGGGAAAGCGGCAGGCGGATCGCGTAGATGCCGCTCAGGGATGTCATGAGGGGGAATCGCGTGTCGCCCGCGCCGCGCAGCGCCCCGTCGATCGCGAAGAACGCGCCGACCGCGGGGATGCTCACCGCGTGGATCCGGATGAACGTCACGGTCCACGAGACGACGACCGCGTCGCCGATGAAGACCCGAGCGATCGGCTCGGCGAGGAGGAAGATCGCCAGGGCGATGACCGTCATGACGCCGATCGAGAGTTTCGCGGCCTCCCAGCCGCTCCGTTCCGCATCGTCGGGCTGGCGCGCGCCGAGGTTCTGGCCGACGAGCGCCGTCGCCGCGATCGCGAAACCGAATCCGGGCATGAACGCGAAGCTCTGGATCCGCAAGCCGATCTGATGGGCCGCGAGGATCTCCGTGCCGAACACGACGACCATCCCGACCCACACGAGGAACGCGACCTGGAGGAGGATCTGCTCGAGCGCCGCGGGCCACCCGATCCGGAAGATGCGGCGCACGGTGTCCATGTGGACCCAATCGCCACGGACGGAGAGCTTGAGGCGGTTCTTCCCGCGGATGAAGATGACCACCAGGAGCACGGCCCCGACGATGTACGAGATCGATGTGCCGATTGCCGCGCCCGGGACGCCGAGTCGCGGCACGTACGCGTTCCCGTAGATCAGGTTCACGTTGATCCCGAAGTTCACGACGTTCACGAGGACGCCGATCCAGAGCGGCGTGACGGTGTCGCCGGCGCCTCGAAGCGCCGCGCCTCCCAGGAACGCGATGAACTGGAAGAAGACGACGAGCGAGATGATGCGGATGTACGCGCTCCCGAGCGCCACGACGTCCGGGGCCGCTCCGAAGGCGGCGAGCATCGGCTCCGCGAAGACGAGGCCGAAGAGGGTGAGCGGGAGCGAGAGCAGGGCGCCGAGCACGAGGCTCTGCTTGAGGACCCGGTTCGCCTCCTCGACGTCCCCTGCGCCGATCGCGCGGGCGACGAGGGCGATTGTCCCCGCGCTCACGCTGATCATGATGGAGAAGAAGAGGAAGATGAACTGACCCCCGAAGCCCACGGCGGCCACCGCCGCGGGCGCCTCGGCCCCGAGGGAGCCGACCATGATCACGTCGATCGTGGTCGTGAGGGTCTGCAGGAGATTCGCGACCATCACGGGCCAGGCGAGGCCGAAAACCGAGGTGCGGGCGGACGTCGCGCCCGCGGTCGCCGTGGCCATCTGCCCGGGCGAATCGTCCCGCCCTCTTAGTCCCTTCGTTTCGCCGGCTCGCCGACGACTTGGACGAGGATCTCCCGATGCCGAGGCTTGTTGTCGAGCTCCAGGAAGACGACCTGCTGCCACGTACCGAGGGCCGCCCGGCCATCGACGACCGGCACGGTCAGGCTCGGTCCGAGGAACGTCGCCCGCACGTGGCTATGCCCGTTCCCGTCGTGCCAGCGGCGCTCGTGGCCGTACTCGATCCGCTCCGGGAAGAGGCATTCGAGGGCGCCTGGGATGTCGTCCTCCATCAACCCGGGCTCGAACTCGTTCGTGACGATGGCGCTCGTGCTCGACGGGGTGAAGACGCACGCGAGGCCGTCGCGGACGCCCGACTTTGCGACGATCGACTCGACGCGGCCCGTGATGTCGATCGCCTGGACCCCCGGCTTCGTGTCGATCCGGACCGTCTCTCGGAACGCGGCCATGCCCCGGCAATCCCGCGTCCGCGCAAGAACGTTGCCCGTCGCAGGCCGTCTAGAGCTTCCAAAAGTCCGACGTCAGGCCGAGCGACGCGAAGTGCGCGATGAGTTCGTCCTTCGAAGGGCGAGCATAGTCGAGATCCGTCTTCGCGCGGTAGATCGGCAGGCCAACGTGGTGCGTTTCCTCGACGGAGAGCGCGACGCCGTCCGTGGCAGAGCCCGCTCGACGCCAATCCGCAAGATGGGCCGGCGATTCGAAGAACACCATGTGGTTGGAGCACGTGCTGACGATGTCCTCCCACCAGCGCGCCGCGGGCAGAGCGATGTACACGAGCGGCTCGGGGACGTTCGATTGGCGGATCCGTCCGCCGGCCACTTCGATCCTCAAGGCCGAGGCGCAGTGGTGGCAGTGGGACTCGATCCGCACGGGCTGACCGAGCGTCGCGTGGAAGGCGACCGCGTCCCATGCGCAGTTGGCGAAGTACGACATGCCGCCGGCGTGGACGCGGAACGGCGTCGCGATCGCGGAGAACGGGAACGCCATCAAGATCCGCTGGGTCCCGGGCACGAGCTTGAGGTGTCGGGCCGCTTCGAGGCGGCGGAGGACCTCAAAGGAGTCGGACCGGGATAGCCGGAAATATGCCATGAGGTCCTCGAGCATGGGAGGGACGGCCCGTGCGCGGAAGGTGTCAAAGACCCGCTTCCGGGCGCGGCGGTCCAACTCCGGGTCCGGCGTCGCCACGATCTCGCCTGGCTCGGCCGGGAATGACATGGCGGCGTAAAGTCCTGCGGTCGCGCGATTTCGCTCGACGATGGGAAAGAAAGAGGTCGCGAGGGCCGCGTCCCCCTTGCAGGGGACTCGCCCGAAGCCCTCGCGGGTGGGCGTTGGTTGGGGGGAGGAGTTACGTGATCCGGATCATCGGAGGCCGATGAAGCCTTCCTCATCGAACGCGACGGGCCCGAGGTCCCACGCCGCCTGCACGGTCTCGGCCGGCTGGACTTCGACGTGCACGGCGTGGTTGTTCTGCTCCTCGATCTCCTTCGCCGCGCTCTCGACTTCCTCGGCGAGGGTCGTCAGGTAGGACTTGCTCAGGTGGTCCACGACGCCCTGGACGATCGTGACGACCATGAAGCTGACGACCTGCATCGCTTCGTTGAACGACATCTGGTCCGCGAACCGGTCGAGCGAGTTGTTGTCCACCACGACAACGCTGTCCGCCTCGCGGCGGAACGCCTCGAGGCCTTCCCGGGCCGTCGCCGTCCGGCCTTCGATCTCGAACGGCAGGATCGCGATCCCGATCGTGACGGCCCCGTTCGCCCTCGCGGCTCGTGCGACGATGGGCGCGGCGCCCGTGCCGGCGCCACCGCCGAGGCCCGCGACGACGAAGACGATATCCGAGGACAACGAGGCGCGGAGCTCCGGTTCCTGGGACTCCGCGGACGCGCGCGCGGCGGCGATCCGGTCCACGTCGTCCGAGTGCGGGAGGAGGACCTTGACGTCGGCCGACGCCTTCGAAAGGCCGGCCGCGTCCGTGTTCACCACGACGGTCTCGACGCCGTTCATCTCGCGGTCGTACAAGGCGCTGACCATCCGGCCGCCTGCGCCGCCGACCCCCACGACGGAGATCTTCGGGTCCATGGCGTCCTCAAACAGGCTGCTGATCACCTCGTCGACATAATCCCTGGGTATCATCGAATTCCGGCCTCCTTATGCGTTTTCCGATCGAGGGAGGCCGGAAGGCAAGCCCCTCCGCTGAAGGCGTGCATCCCATCCCTTCATGACAGGTCCCATCCCTTCTTTTCCCTTCCCTGCGTCTGGAGGTTACTTCCTTCCGGCGTCCTCCACGCCCAGGTCGTGCGTCATGGCGGTATGATCCCGTCCTTATCTCCTGTCGACACCGAGACCACCTTGCCGGTCATCTTGTCGACTTCCTGCCGGTGGTCCTGGATCTCTTTCACCCGCTCCCGCGTGAACCACTCCTCGATGCTGCGGACGACCGCGTGCTCCCGACTCAGGAAGTAGCCGTCGGCCACGAGGCGGTCGATCAAGTCGAGGTAGTACCGCGGGATGCGGATCGATACCGTGTTTCCGCCCTCGCGGATCGTCTGGATGTACGCCTGGACCGCGTCCCGGACCAGCGCCGAGCGGTTCCCATGCGACGTGTTCTCCTTGAGGAACGCGTCGATCAGCTCGAGGTTCTCTTTCTCGAGCCGCAGCGTGATCCGCTCGTTTTCGTCCATCCCGACACCCTCGCCTCGACCGCGAAAGGGGTATGACGGCGTCATACACCTCACGCATTTTCTCGGCGTGTCAGACGCGGTATCCCGGCGGACTCTACTTATAGTCTTTGTCAATTGTCATACGACGTAGGACAATCACCCTCCATCGCCTCGCCGAAAGGCTGTCTTTGGCGCCTCTAAATTCTATTCTGTATGCCGAATAGAAGCCGCGGATTTTTCGCGGTCGGAACGGGCCTCGTACCGCGCATCGGACGCCGCGAAAAGCTTTACGAGATTGGGTCCTATCGGCGACCGTGGCACGGAGGAGATCGCCCCGTGGCGAGGTTCGCCGACGGAACCCGAAGGCCTCGCGCCGCCGGGGTTCGGGCCGATTCGGTCCCCGAGGGGCGGCTTCGCGCCGGCGTGGGCATTCGCCGCGGCGCCCCGTCCCGCCGAAGGCGCGCGTGCGCGCGCGCGCCCCCGCGAGGCGACCCCGGCGGCGGTCCGTGACCCGCCCGCTGCCACTGGACTTCCGTGGGATCGAGGCGAAATGGCAGGCCGCCTGGGCAGACGCCCGCGTGTACGAGGCCCACCCCGATCCCGCCCGGCCGAAATGGTACACGACCGTGCCATATCCGTACATGAACGGGTACCAGCACCTCGGCTTTGGGACGTCGTTCTTGCGGGCCGAGTTCCAGTCCCGGTTCCGTCGGATGGCGGGATACAACGTCCTCCACCCGCAGGCGTTTCACTGCACCGGCCTGCCGATCCTCGGCGCCGCGAAGCGCGTCGCGGAGAAGGAGCCGCAGCAGTGGGAGATCCTGCGCGCGATGGGGATCCCGGACTCCGAGATCCCGAAGTTCGCGGACCCGATGCACTGGATCGACGTCTTCCCGCGCGCGACGATGGAGGACCTGAAGGCGCTCGGGGCCGCGGTCGACTGGCGGCGGTCGTTCATCACGACGCCGCTGAACCCGCCGTACGATGCGTTCGTGCGGTGGCAGTTCCACCTCCTCAAGGACGGCGGGTACGTCCGGATGGACAAGCACCCGGTCATCTGGTGCCCGAACGACCAGGCGCCGATCGGGGACCACGACCGGATCGAGGGCGAGGGGGAGACGCCGATGGAGTACACGCTCCTGAAGTTCCCCCTGGCGGACGGCCGGTTCCTCGTCGCCGCGACGATCCGCCCGGAGACCGTGTTCGGCCAGACGAACCTCTGGATCGACCCGGACGTCGAGTACGTCGTCGCGCGCGTTGGCGGGGAACGATGGATCGTGAACGCCCTCGCGGCGAAGAAGCTGTCCGAGCAAGGCAAGTCGGTCGACATCGAGACCCGGATTCGCGGCTCGGAGCTCGTCGGCCGGGACGCGGTCGCGCCGGCGATCAACCGCGCCATCCCGATCCTCCCGGGCGGGTTCATCGACCAAGGCCGGGGCACCGGGATCGTCACGAGCGTGCCGTCCGACGCGCCGGACGATTACGTCGCGTTGCGGGACTTGCAGGAAGACGAGGCGTCGCTCTCGAGGTACCGCCTCGATGCGGACCGCATCCGCGCTCTCCGGCCGGTCTCCATCATCCGGACGCCCGGCTGGGGGCCCCTGCCCGGCGTCGAAGTCGTCGAGCGGATGGGGATTCGGAACCAGGGGGAGCGCGAGAAGCTCGAGGCCGCGAAGGCGGAGGTCTACAAGTCCGGCTTCTACCAAGGCGTCCTGAACGAGAACTGCGGTCCCTTCGCCGGGGTGCGCGTCGAGGTCGCGAAGGACGAGATCCGGAAGGAGCTCACGTCGAAAGGCCAGGCCGACCGGATGTACGAGCCGAGCGGGCCCGTCGTCTGCCGATGCCTGACGCCCGCGATCGTGAAGATCGTGGACAACCAGTGGTTCCTCGCGTACGGCGACCCGGCGTGGAAGGCGAAGGTCCACGAGGCGTTCGGATCGATGAACCTCTACCCGGAAGCCCTCCGGAAGTGGTTCGACTACGTGACGGACTGGCTGCGGGACTGGCCTTGCGCCCACCATCGCGGCCTGGGCACGATCCTGCCGTGGGACTCGAACTGGGTCATCGAGTCGTTGAGCGACTCGACGATCTACATGGCGTACTACACGATCGCGCACGCGCTGCAAGGCGAGCAGCTCCGCAGCCGCGTGCCGTGGGCGCAGCGCCTCGACGACGCGTTCTTCGACTACGTCTTCTTCGGCAAGGGGAGCGCGAAGGCCGTCGCGAGCCGCGTCGGGGCGGAGGCGAAGGCGATCGAAGACCTGCGCCGGGAGTTCCTCTACTGGTACCCGTTCGACCTGCGCAACACCGGGAAGGACCTCGTCCAGAACCATATGGCGTTCTGCTTGTTCCATCACACCGCGTTGTTCCCGAGGGAGCACTGGCCCCGCGGATATGGCGTGAATGGCTGGGTGCGCCTCGCGGGCCGGAAGATGTCGAAGTCCAAAGGGAACGTCTGGTACATCCGCGACGCGGTCCGGGACTCGGGTGCGGATCCGATCCGGATGGCCGTGGCCAACGCCGGGGACGGGCTCGACGATCCGAACGTCGACCTGGACTTCGCCGCGGCGGCCGCGGCCCGGCTCGGAGAGTGGGTCCGATTCGCGACCGCCGAGCATCCGACGCGGAAGGACCGGCGCGGGATCGACGCCTGGTTCTTGAGCGTCCTGAGCCGGTCGATCCAAGCGACCCGCGGATCGATGGAGGCGATGAACTACAAGGCCGCGCTCCGACACGGGTATTTCGACCTGCAGTCGGCGTGGTCCTGGTACGTCCGGCGGTCGGGAGGCCGGCCCCAGTCCCAGATCGTTCGTCGGTTCGTCGAGATCCAGACCAAGCTCCTCGCGCCGTTCGCACCGCACGCGTGCGAAGAAATCTGGCACCGGACCGGCGGCGATGGATTCGTCGTGAACGCGGGGTATCCCGAGGCGGTGGCGGACGAGATCGACCCGCGGGCGGAAGCCGCGGAATCGCTGCTGCAGTCGACGCTCGCCGACGTACGAGAGATCCTGAAGGTCACGAGGATCGAGCCGAAGCGGATCGCGCTGTACACCTCCCCCGCGTGGAAGAGCCGCCTCTACGAAATCGCGCGCGCCCTCGCGAGGGAAGGACCCGTCTCGATGAACGCGCTCATGGAGAAGGCGCTCGCGGAGCCGGGGATGCGGGACCACGCGAAAGAGCTGGCGGCGTACGCGAAGAAGCTCGGCGAGGAGTTGCGCCGCGCGAAACCGGATGAATCGGCTCGGGTCGGTTCCGTCGACGAGTTCACGATGTTCCGAGAGAACGTCGGGTTCCTCCAGTCGGAACTCCGCGCCCAGGTCGACGTATTCCGCGCGGACGATCCGAAGCGATGGGACCCCGCGAAGAAGGCCGACCACGCGGTCCCCGGCCGGCCGGCGATTTACGTGGAGTGAGCCCGTGAAGATCGCGCGGCCCTCGAAGCCGGAGGTGCCGTTCAAACGGAAACGGAGCCCGCCGCCGCAGGCGACGAAGTTGCTCCGGTACTCCCTCCTGGCCGGCGTTGTGTTCATGGTCATGCTCGCCATCGTCTTCCTCCCCCGGATGTTCCCAAGTCAGCCGCCGTTGGCCACACCGGTCCAGATGGAGTTCATGACGGACATCCCGTCGAACGAGACCCGTCTCACGGTCCTCTCAGTTGGCGCCCTCGTCGAGCTGTCGAAGCTGAACGCGACCTTCTCCCGATACAACGCGGCGCTGGCGACCAACGAGACTCTGGCGACTCTCGGTCCGCCCCTCGGGGGCGGCAATTCGACCTTCTCCTTCCACGACGCGAACAACAGCGGGGTCCTCGGGCCGGGAGACTATTTCCTGGTCACGGCCTCGCCGACGGGGAGATACGGTGTTCGCATCTACCAGCTGGAGGGCAGCGCGATATTCCTTGTGGGAATCGAGAGCTGGACGGGAAAACCCTCGACGTAACGTTTAATTCGGGTGGTTCGATAGGCGCGCTCGCGGGCCTGTAGCTTAGCTAGGTAGAGCGATCGGCTCTTATCGGCCACGCCCACCTTGGACGTCCGAGGGACACCGATAGGTCAAGGGTTCGAATCCCTTCAGGCCCGAACCCTCCCTCCAAACCTCGGAGCATAGACGCACATTTGGTATACTCTAGCTTAATTACTTATATACCATTTCAGCTAGGGTATACCAGATGACTCTCCTCTCCTCGGGAGAGATTCGGTTGTTACACTCTCTGTCGATGCACCGGGCATGGACCCCGTCCGAACTCAGCGGAGCGACCGGGCTGAGTCGTCCCACTGTGTCTACCCTATTCTCGCATCTTTCAGAGCTGGGCCTCGCGCGCTCGGAACGAGTGGGGCGGTCTAAGAATCTCAAACTGACGGACTCGAAGCACGCAACGCTCTTCAGGAACATGATCGCCCACAGTCCGAACCTCCGTTACGAATTCCTGCTCGGTGGAAAGTCCTTGGATTTGCTGGCCGCGATCCATCTCCTGACCTTGTCTTCTGTGAAAGAGATCGAGGAGTTCTCTCGAGTTTCGCATGTGACGGTCATCAAGCTGCTTTCCCACTACCGAGAGCTGGGTGCCGTGCGAAAGCGAAATGGCCGTTACCGGCTCGGGGTCAAGTACGCGATGGTTGGCGATTTCCTTCGAGAGTTTCGGAGCTATACGAACCTTCGGATTCTGAGAGAGGGCGCGCCCGACGCTGCGGTAGTCTGGGAGCGGGATCGGGACATGCTATTCCGCTCATCCGGCCTTTCCGCTGGGCGATTCCAGCCAAGCGCCTTTTCCGTTTTTCCTAAATTCGGCGTGGATCTTTTCTTGGCAGATGGCGGGTACTACTTCTACACGCCGCGCAATGTGCGAATTGGGCCCACAGAGGCTCTCGCGCACGCCGTGCTTGCGGCGGAAAGCCCGAGGGAGCGTACGCTCCTTCTAGTCCTGATGAAAAAGGCCCGCTTCGATGAGGAACGATTTGTGTGGCTTTCAAGGGTCTACGGGGCAGAGCAGGTCGCACGATCGTACTTAGCATATCTAGAAACTCAAGGCCGAGCCCGTCGGCCGGGGTTTCCCCGTTGGCGAGAGTTCTCGAGACGGATGCGTGAGTACGCATGAGGAAGACGTTCGGGAGGCAGGAGCTCAACGGAGCTTTGAGTTCCATCGCAGGCCGTTTACAGGGTATCGTGACCTGTTACCTGATCGGAGGCTGCGCGATGACGTTCCGTGGCCAAAAGGTCGCGACCAAGGACATCGATCTTGTTGTCGTCGGATCGGAGGACATGACGGCCCTCCGTCGAGCCATGGAGGCCGCGGGCTTCACTCGAGTCCCGAAGCCCGGAGAGGAATATCGTCAGCTCGGAGCGAGAATTCTCATGGAGAACGCAAGTGGCATGCGGTTTGACCTCTTCGAGCGGGTCGTCAGCCGAAAACTCGCATTCAGCCCGAGTATGCAGCGGCGCTCTGTAGAAGAGGCGACCTTCGGCGCGCTAACGCTCCGACTCGCGTCGGCCGAAGACATCTTCCTCTTCAAGAGTGTCACAGACAGGCCAGACGATCTGGAAGACATGAGCGTCCTTGCAACGGGTGGGCTGGACTGGAATATCATTAAGGAGGAGTGCTTGTCCCAAGAGACCGGACGAAACTGGGCCTCCCACCTCGTTGGAAAGCTTCAGGATCTCGAGGACGAGTATGACGTCGTCGCTCCGATTACCGCAGAACTCCAAGAGTGGGCCGAGGTGTACGCGATGAGCAGCATCCTGGCAGCTTTCTTGGAAGGTCGCGAGAAGAACTTCGAGGCGATCCGCGACCACTTAAAAGCCAAATACGAATTCACGGACGAGGACGTCACCGCGGAGCTGTCGAGACTTGCAAAATACGGCATTCTCAGCGTGAGGGAACGCGGCGGGACACGGTACTATCGCAAGTCCTCTTGAGGGACGCCGATTGACGAGTCGTGTGGGGCGCCTCGGGTTTAGCACGATCCCAATGCGTGATGAGCCACCGCCGACCGGCCCAGAATGCCGGAGCTCGAGGCACCATACTTATGCGGCACATCCGGACATACCAATCTCTCGCAACCGGGTTCAATCACGGGAATTGACTCGTACGAACGCAACCGCGAACGAGGCGGCTTCCACACTCCAAACCGAGACGCCTTCGAGCACTACCGTCGCTTCCTGTTGTTATGCCGACGCTTTCAGGTTTGTGGTTCCCAGTCCATCGCTGTCCTCGTCTCTCTGGCGGAAGGGATATGCCGCAACGCTACGGTAGAGATTTCGGCATGGTCAATCCCCGGGAAGGGAGGTTTCGGAAACCCTTTCGATTGTCGTTGTGGTCGTACTTACGATCCTTTTCTTCCCTTGGCCCGCGGTTCTCCTCTTTGTCTTGGGCGTCCCCGTCGGTACCTGGCCGTATTTCGTCGTCCTTGCCGCCGTGGTTGGCTTCGCGGTCTTCACTGAACATGTGGAAAAGCCCGGATGGCCAGCACGATTTCGGTTCGGGGAGCGCCGTGGTCTCACATGGCCCCATCACAAACTGATGTTCCTTCTCGGAGGACTGTTTTTCATTTGGTACCTGGTGCGGTGGCTGCGACTCGTTGGTGTCGTTGCGTGGCTATCGGTAGCGATTTTCCTCTTTATCGCATTCGCTCTGGAAGCTTCGATCGTAAGATCGAAGCGAGGGCGGACCGCAACGCAGCCCCGCGCGGACTAAATCGGCGTGGTCAATCGAGTCCCTTCAGGCCCGCTTTCCCAGGGGGATCCAATTGGGGTTCTGGGGCAGAGGCGGTGCTCGGTCTCTCTTCGCGTCCACGGCAGAAGGTTTATGCGTGCGTAATGTATACAATACGCACATGACCGAAGTCGCGGTCTCCACGCGGATCTCTCGTGAAACGAAAGCCCTCGTGGAGGAGCTCATGCGGGAGGAGCGACTCGATCGGTCGGCCGCGCTCCGAAGGTTGCTGCACCTGGGTGCGGATGAATACCGCCGGCGAAAGGCCCTCGAGGCCCTCGCCTCCGGCAAAGCGAGCTTCGGCGAGGCCGCCGAGATCGCTGGGCTGACCCTCTGGGAGTTCCGGGAACTCGTGAAGGAGCGCAAAGTCCACTGGGTTCCGAGCGTTGTCGTGGAAGACATCCAAAGGGGCCTCAGCGGCGGGTGAATCCCTGCCGAAGCCGCCGCCAGTCGTCTTGGATAGCATGGTCCTCATCAACCTTGCCTCCGCAAAATTGCTCGACGCGATTCGAGGATTACCGGAAGCCGTCCTCGTGCCCCCTCGAGTCCTGGAAGAGACGGCTGGCGTGGGAGAGCGTCTCGGCTATCCGGAAGCGATCGCCATTCGCGAGGCGGTAGAGGCCGGGACGTTGCGCGTTGCGAGAGAGGCCGATTCCCGCGTCATTCAGAGACTCAGACGTGAAACACGGCTTCGAGAGGCCGATGCCTCGGTCGTGGCGATTGCGATGAGGGAACGCGCGTACTTGGGGTCCGATGACGCAAAGGTTCGTCGTGTGGCGGAATTCAAGGGAGTCACCTGCGGCGGCACGGGATATATTCTCTCGCGTTTGATTGCAGAAGGTGTCCTGAAACGGGGGGAGGCTCGAAGTAGTCTCGACGCCCTGATTGCCGGGGGATGGTATTGCGACGTGGACACATACGCCCGGATTCTTGGACAACTGGGGTTGTAGGCGCCTTCAGCTGCCGATTTTGGGGCGAGCCGCTGCCCTCGTCGGGTTCGAATCCGAGCAGGCCCGAACCCTTCGCCACGGCCAGGTCGCGTCTATTGAATCGCAATTCCCGTTCCGTGACGATCCCGACTCATGCGGCCGGGCGGATGTTCTTGTTTGTCCGGAACAGGTTGTGCGGATCGTACTTCGCCTTCACATGCCCAAGGCGGTCGTAGTTTCCGCCATACGCGGCACGGACCCGGTCCGCTCCCTCCTCTTCCGTGAGGAAGTTCACGTAGACGCCGCCGGTGGCGAAAGGCTGGAGCGCCTTCCAGCTTTCTCGGGTCCAGGCGACGTGAGGTTCCGCGGCGCCCTCCTTCCACGACGCGGCCGCGCCGCAGACGTAGCGGGCATCTCGGTTGCCGACCGCGCCATCGTCGTCCGCGCGCCCCCGGAGGCCGTCGCCGAGGTCGAAGATCAGAGTCTGGGACAGCGGGGACGTCGTCTCTAGGGCCCCCCGGCGGAACGTCGCGAGCATGTCGTCTGGGAGTTCCGTGAGGTATCCGGTCTTCCAGTAGTAGTTATTCCCCTTCGGTTGCGTCGCGTTGAGCAGGGACTGCTGCGTCACGTAGGTTGTCTCCCCGATCAGGTCTACGACGGGGTCCCCCAGGTCCTTGATTGGAGCGACGTCCTTCGCCGCCTCCTTCGGATCGCCCGTATGGCACGCGACGATCGCGACGATCGGCTTCAGACGCCACTCGGGCGGGATGAACGGCGCATGCGGCGCGAGGCGGACAATCACGACGAGCGTGAGTTCGGGCGGCGCCTTCGCCGTGTACGCGCGATAGAACCGGAGAACCTCCTCGGCCCGGGCCGCGGGCCAAACGATGATGCCCCCAACGATCTTCGGCCCGACGGGATGGAGCCGGTAGGTGAACCAGGTCACGACCCCGAAGTTCCCGCCTCCGCCCCGGATTGCCCAGAACAGGTCGGGATTCTCCGTGCGGCTCGCCCGGTGCACCTGGCCGTCCGCGGTCACAATCTCAACTTCGATGAGGTTGTCAACGGTCCACCCCCAGCGGCGGGTGAGGTAGCCGAAGCCTCCCCCGAGGGTGAGGCCGCCGATGCCCGTCTCGGAGACGAAGCCGAGCACGGTCGCCATCCCGTGAAGCTGCGTGTCGCGGTCCACGTCGCCGAGCAGGCAGCCGCCCTGGGCGCGCACGCTCTGTGCCGCCACGTCGGTGAACACCCCCCGCATGAGGGAGAGGTCGATCGTGACACCGCCCTCGCAAAGCGACGTCCCCGCGATGTTGTGACCACCGCCCTTCACGGATAGGAGAAGGCCGTGCTCCCGGGCGAAGTTCACGCACTGCACGACGTCGGCGGTGCCACGGCACCGGGCGATGAGCGCGGGCTTCTTTGCAACCGTGGCGTTCCAGATGAGCCGGGCTTCGTCGTAGCCGCCGTCGCCCTCCCGGAGGAGGGGCCCGGAGAGGCGGGCTTTGAGCCCTTCCAGGATCTTCTCATCGACCGCCTTCGTCGTACCCTCCAAGGTGCGGATCTCCTTTCCCATCTTCGGTCGTCCCCTTCCGTGAAATCCGGAATTCGCAACCCGATGTTCCGTTCCCGCAAAGTACCTTTCGTACTTTGGAGCTTGTGGAGTCGGGAAGCGTGGCGAGGGAGAGGGTGGTTGATTCGGTCCCCCGATATTGGAAGAAGGGTACGCAGACAAACCCTATCTATTTCCACGGGGTTGCGATGGATGGTTTCGTGGGCGCGGCTGCTAGCGCCTCAGACCTCGCGTTTCCGGTTCCTATCGGACTCGAGTAAGCCGATGAGCACTACGAAGGGTCCAACTCCCCCCCGTGGATCTGGTTTCTGGTCCGAACGATCTTGCGATGGGGCACGAATCCCTTCAAGCCCGTCACCACAGGTATCAGTCCTCAGCTCACCGCTTTCTTCACGAGCGCGCTGATCCTTGTCTCTTCGGTGGCCGTCAACTCCTTCAGCGCGAAGGCGACCGGCCAAAGGCCGCCTTCGTCGAGGTTCGCCTCGTCGCTGAAGCCGAAGGTCGCGTACCTTGTCTTGAACTTCTGCGAGCTTTGGAAGAAGCAGACGACCTTGCCGTCCTTGGCATACGCAGGCATGCCGTACCAGAGTCTCGGCGTGAGGGCTGGCGCGCTGGCTTTGATGATAACATGGAGCCGCTTGCCCATGGCGCGATCCGGTTCCCGCATCTCGGCGATCTTCGCGAGCACGGCGCTTTCCCCGTCCGCCTTGTCCGCGCGCGGGCCGCGCCGCGCGGACGCCTTCAGCTCCTGGACGCGCTCCTTCATCGCGGCTCGTTCCTCGTCCGTGAATCCCGTGAACTTCTTGTCGATCGTGGTGGTGCTCTTGGCGGACTTTTGCGTGTCCTTCGTTGGGCTCATAGAAAACCTCCTGAACGAGTGATTGATGGTCGGTGAGGCAAAGTTTTCACCGAGTATTAAGGGTACCCATTACTTGTCCCAAGAAACTCGGTTGGGCTCGGGGCCGTCACGTCGACCTGTCCGCGGCTCCCGCCGTCCCAAACGGTCTCGATGAGCTCGAGCAGAGAGGGCCTGCTTTCCCAATCCTCGGTAGCGGAAGGGATATGCCGATATGGAGGAATAGAGGTCTCCGCATGGAGCCGCGAGGGAGCGAGCCGATTACACGCAAGGACAAGCTTAGAATCGCAATTTTCGTCTTCATCCTTGCCCTCTTCCCATATCCTTTCGGGCTGTTGCTCGCCCTCGGGATGCCGCTCGGATGGGTCTACGCTGTTGTCTACACCGGATGGGTCGCCTTTGCCGTGCTCCTCGGTTGGCTTGCCCTCCGTCGAAGGTCGAAGCTTGTGTCCAAGTGGCCTCACCGGCGCGTCATGTATGCACTGATGGGCGCGCTCTTCCTGTGGTACGCGCTCACCGCGACGGTTCTGAAAGTGAGCCCCGCGCTGAACTGGTTCGTCTTCATTCTGCTCGCAGTCTGGTCCCTGCTGGAAGCAGGGTTTGCTGCACCCGAAGAGAGGGCTAGGCGCATCCGATTGCGCGATGCCAAAATCAGGTGATCGCGGCAAGGCTAACTCGGGATCCGTCTCTCCCGCGCCCTCCGCGAAATTTCTGCCAGGCCGTTCGGGACAGCCGTTTGCGCCTACTTGGAGCGACGCGCGGCGTTCTCCTCCACGCGCGCTTTCACGATGCGTGTGACCAGGTCGGAGGGCAGAGGCCGGTCGGGCGTGAATCGAAGGGTCCCTTTCCCCGATTCGAACGGCTTCAACTCGGCAGAAAACTGGCGGCGCGCCTCGGTGCTCGCCACGAAGAAACTGCAATGGTCTTTGAACGCGGCATAATAGACGAGCATCCCGTTCTGCCGGAACGCGGGGATTCGGTAGCTGATGACTTCCTCGGCATTCGGAGCGGCGGCCTTGATGGTGTTACGAAGCTGCTGTAGTGCGGCCCGGAATGCGGGTCGAGCCCGCGCCACGTATTCGTCGACCGTCTTCGGGGCGGGGGCGCGCGCCGATTCCACGACGTCCGGACCGCTGCGCGGCGCTTTAAGGCTACCGCTCCAATTCCAACGCAGTACTCTCACCGGCGGCGTGTGCCCTTGACGCTCGAGCATGCCGAGCCGAGATCGGAAGAGCCACCGCCGAGCGGGGAACCAGGAAGGCTGGCGGATCCGTAACGAGGATGCGGGCGCGAAGCGCGCGGGAGATGACGTTCGTGTGGGGAAACAGCCGTCGATACCGATCGGGCGATCGCCTCGAATTGTATCCGGACTGGGACTACTTCCACGTCCTAATTCAATATTGAAGAGCCCGGGCTGAGCGCCCTACTTTGTCGGTTCATCTTGGAACGCCTCATGGATTCGGTTCGCCCCGGGCCGGATGGCGACAACCTTCATCCGCGAGGGGACGTTGGCCGTCCTCAGGTATGGCACGAAACCTGTACTTCCTCGGCACCGCCGGCTCGGGGAAGTCCACGATGGTCTACGCCTTCCAGCTGTGGATGAACTCGCAAGGGCTCGACTGCATCACGGCGAATCTCGACCCGGGCGCCGAGTCGCTCGAGTACGCGCCGGAGCTCGACGTGCGCGACTACGTCCGGACGGAGGAGGTCATGCAGGAGCAAGGGCTCGGTCCGAATGGAGCGCAGGTCGCCGCGGCGGACATGATCGCGATGAACGCGAAGGAGCTCGCCGAAGTCCTCGAGACGTTCGAGACGAACTACGTGTTGATCGACACCCCGGGCCAGATCGAACTGTTCACATTCCGTGCATCCGGCCCCGTGCTGATCGATGCGCTCGGCCGGGAGGACTCGGTCCTCGTGTACCTTAACGATCCGGCGCTCGTGAAGACCGCCTCCGGATTCATCTCGTCGGTCCTACTGAGCGCGACCGTACAATTCCGCCATGGGCTTCCGTTCATCAACGTCCTGAGCAAGTCGGACCTGCTCTCGGAAGAGGAGCTCGAACGCATCGTCAAGTGGTCCGTCGACCCGTTCGCCCTCTACGAGGCGCTCTTCGTGGACCAAGCGACGCCGAAGACCCTCCTGGACGTCGAGTTCCTGAAGTCCATGGAATCGATCGGCGTGTACCGGAGGGTCCATCCCGTGTCCTCGGAGCTCACGTTTGGCTTCGAGGAGATCTACACCGTGGTTCAGCAGGTGTTCGAGGGCGGCGAGGACCTCTCGAAAGGCTGATCGGCGGTCGTCCGTCAGAGAAGACCGTCGAACAGCGCGAGGATTTCCGGGTGCCGGGCCCGGATGGCTTCGAGGACCGACTGGGTGGTGATCCGCTCGAGGCCGACCGACGCGATCGTGCGGATGACCTTGTTGATCGTGTCGTCATCGATGCGGATGAGGCGTTCCTTGATGAGGTAGTGCCGGGCGAGTTCCTCTTCCATGCGCGCGCGCCATCGCTCTTCGTATGCCCGAAGGGCCGCCTCGGAGGCGTCCTTCGCCTCGACCGCGTCCGCGGCGACCTCGCCGGCGAACTTCCCCGAGAGGCATCCGTTCAGGATTCCGCCGCCCGTGAGCGGGTCGATCAGGCGGGCCGCGTCTCCCGCGAGCATGACGCCGCCCGCGACCGTGCGCTCGAGCGGCAGCGAGACGCTCACGGCCCCGGCGACCTCCTCCACGACCTCGCCTTTCGCGAGCGCGGGCGTCCGCGAGATGAGCGCGTCCAGATAGCGTTTCGCCTCGGCGCGGTCGTGGATCTTCGAGAGGTTCACGCCGATCCCAACGTTCGCGACGTCGTGCGCCTTCCAGAACACCCACGCGTATCCGCCCGGGGCGCAGCTTCCCAGGTAGACGTCGTTCAGGCGCGGATCGCCGCCGATCCCGACCATCGTGTACTGCAGGCACGCGTCGATGTCACGCGTCCGGAGGTGGGTCTGGAGATCCGCCCACCGGCCGACCTGGCTCTCGAAGCCGTCCGCGCCGATCACGACCCGAGCCCGTACGTCGAAGGACTCGCCCATGTGCTCGCACCGCGCGCCGACCACGCGGCCGTCGTCCCGCAAGAGGGCGACCGCGCTCGTCTTGATCATGATGTCCGCGCCGGCCTTCGCGGCGTCTTTCGCGAGGTGGCGATCGAACAGGTCCCTCTCCAGGACGTACCCGCACTCGTTCCCCGCCCGCGTCTCGTCGAGGACGAGCGTCGTGCCATCCGGCGCGATGACCCTCGCGCCGTCGACCTCGTGGCAGATGAACGCGCTCGACGGGTCGAGCCCGATCTCCTCGAGCCATCGCTTCGCGACGCCCTCGCCGCACCGGACCGGGGTGCCGATCTCGGACCGCTTCTCGATCAGGAGGACGTCCGCGCCGCCGAGCGCCGCATACTTCGCGGCCGTGCTCCCGGTCGGGCCCGCGCCGACCACGAGGACGTCCACTTCCCGGTCCATTCCGACCGGGCGCATCAGGCGTGGCGCTCATGAGGCTTTGCTCGCCGTCTCGGCGACGGTGGCGGCCTCGTCGATATTCGAATCCCGGTCGGTTCGAACACCTATTTATCGGCGCGAATACGTATTCGAGGCCATGGAGATGGAAACCCGCAAGGTCCAGAAGCTCGGCTACTCGAGCCTCGGCGTTTCGCTGCCGAAGAATTGGGCGCAGTCGAACGGGATCCGACCCGGCTCCCTCGTGAGCCTCACGATCGAAGACGACGGCTCCTTGCGGATTCGCCTCGGCCCGTACGAGGAGTTCCCCGTCCCGGCGGAGGCGTCGATCGACGCGGACGCTTGGGCGTCGTCGGAAGGCATGACGCGCATGATCACCGGCAACTACATCGTCGGCTGCAACTCGATCCGCGTGAAGAGCCGCGAGGAGCTCTCGGCCGGCCAGTTGCAGGAGATCCACGAGGCTGTCCGCGGACTCACGGGCCTCACGATCGTGAACCAGGGCCCGAAGTTCGTGGCGATCGAGAATTTCGTCGAGCCGACGCGGTTCCCGATCGACGGCCTGCTCCGACGTCTGCACTACCTCACCTCCCGCATGGAGAGGAACGTGCTGGGCGCGCTGGCCGGCGACGCGGGCGCGACGCTCGGGGAGATCGCGCGGATGGAGATGGAGGTCGACCGGCTGTACTGGCTCGTCGTCCGGCAGCTCCTGCTCGCTGCGCAGAACCGGACGATCGCGGCGAAGGTCGGGGTCACCGAGCCGCGGCACCTCCTCGGCGACCGTGTCGTTGCGGTCAGCCTCGAGAACGTCGCGGACTTCTGGGAGGAGCTCGCCGCGGACGCCGCCCGACGGTTCCCCGCGGACCGGAAGCCGCCTCGGGCCCTCGTGCGGGCGCTCGCGCCGATCAAGCAGAAGCTCGAGCGGCTCGTCGAGGCGACGATGACCTCCTTCTTCGCGATGGACCTGAAGCAGGCAAACGAGGCGCTCGACTTGCAGGCGTCGATCGGAGCGGACGTCAAGGGGTCTCCGAGATCCGAGCCGGCCTCACGCAATCGGGAGCCGAGCCTCACGGAACCCGGATGGGTGTTGCGGCCCCTCGCACACGTCGCGAAGTACTATGGGACGATCGCGCAGATCACGGTCAACCGGTGCCTCGAATCGCCGGCGCGGCCTCGGTCGGCGACGACGGAGTCGCCGCCGTGAGGGGTCTCACCCTCGCCCGATGCGCGCGAGATAGTCGCGGCGGAGATCCGCCATCGTCCGCGTCTTTCCCGGACCGGCTTGCGGCAGCTCCGCCACGAGGACGACGTCCTCCACATGGCCCAGGAGCGGATTGAGGTTCTCCTTGATCGCCCTCTGGAATTCCCCCCGCAGCTTCTCGCGAAGCTCGGCGGACTCGACACGCTTGGGGTCCCGCGGGACTGCGTAGATGACGAGCCGGTGCTGGCCCGTTCCGTCCGTGTCCACCGCGATCGGCTTCGAATCGTACACGAGATCGTTCCCGATGACGCTCCGGATCTCCTCCGCGCTCGTCTTGACGCCGTGGATGTTGATCATGTCGTCGATCCGGCCGCGGTGGCGGTAGTATCCGGCGGCGAGCCGCTCGATCCGGTCCCCGTGACGTCGGAGCCGTTCCCCGTGCGGGCCGAGGGGCAGCCCGGCGTAGTACTCGCGGTCGTGGTCGTAGTTCAGCAGTTCGTTCGATAGCCCGATCGACGGAGGGACGAGGAAGACCTCGCCTCGGTCGGCGGGGCGGCCCTCGTCCAAGACGACGAAGTCGAGGCCCATGGCGGGCGTCGTGAACGTCGCGGGGGCGCACGGCTGCACGACGGTGCCGGTGATGTATCCGCCTCCGATCTCCGTGCCGCCGCAGTACTCGACGACGGGCGCGTACCCGGCGAGGAACATCAGGTACAGCATCTCCTCGGGGGTCGAAGGCTCCGCGGTCGAGCTGAACACCCGGATCCGGCTCCAGTCGAGGCCTTCCATCGTCCTCCCGGCCTTCCACGCCCGAACGAGCTTCGGGACGACGCCGAGCATCGTGACGCCGGCCTGGGAGACGAACTCGCCGAAGGCACGCCGCCCCGCCCCGCCGACGTACAGCGCCATCGTCGCGCCGTTCATCAGGCTGGCGTACGTCAGCCAGGGCCCCATCATCCAGCCGAAGCTCGTCGGCCACGCGAGCACGTCGGACGGCCGCACGTCCTGGTGGAGATAGGCGTCCGCCGCGCACTTGATGGGCGTCGTGTGGGTCCAGGGGATCGCCTTCGGGTCTTTCGTCGTCCCGGAGGAGAAGAGGATGTTCGTGTAGTCGGACGGGCGGCAACGGACCGCGCGATACGCATCCTTGTCTCCGAGGAACTCCTCCCACCGCGCGTCTCGGTCCCGTTCGATCGCGGGCGGGACCTCGGGGTCCGCCGGGACGACCACGGCGCGCGGGCCCCTCGCCGCGACGACCTTCTCGTAGATGCCGTGCGGCTTCCCATCCCGGACGGTCGAGTCCATCGTGAAGACCGCTTTGGCCCCCGCGATCCGCACCCGCTTGTCAAAGTCGGGCGGCGCGGTGGCATCGGCGATTCCGACGACGCATCGACCGGAAAGCACGACGCCCAAATAGATGGCGACCGATTCCGGCGTCATCGGCATATAGATCGCGATCCGAGCCCGGGGCGGGAGCTCCATCCCTTCGATGCCGTTCGCCACGCGGGCCGCGAGCCGCTGCAATTCCCCGTACGTCGTCCGCCGGGCCGCCTCGTGGACCTCGGATGCGGCGACGATGGCGACCTTGGCGGGGTCGGCGGAGAAGCAACTCTCCGCGATGTTGATCTCCGCTCCCGGAAGCCACTCCGGATGCGTCGCCGCGGAATGCGGGTCGAGGGCGAGGCGGGGCGGCTTGCGAAACCGAATCCCGAGCTTCGCGACCATCGTCGACCAGAATTCTTCACGGTGCTCGACGGACCAGCGGTGAAGGTCTTCGAACGTGCGGACGCGGCGCTCGGCCATGAGCTTCCCGAGGTTCGACTCTCGGACCATGTCCGGCGACGGAGCCCACGCGAGCGCGGGACCCGCCTTCGAGTCCCGATCCGCGTACGCGAGATCATACACGAGTTTGTGGGCCTCGAAGTTCCACCGCGACTTTGGATCCTCCAAGAGGACTGCACGAAGCTCGGACCACGTCTGAAGCTGTTCTTCGCCATCCGGATGGCGGCTTGCGCGGGCGTTCAGAATCTTCGCGAGCTTCCGGGCGGTCGCAGGAGGCAACCCACTTGCTTCAAGCTGCGAAGGCGTCACGGTCGGCCGCACGTCTCAGAAACCGCAGGAGCGCTCTTAAGCCTGAGGAGCGCAGCGCTCCGGATGCGAGCGAGCGCCTCGCTCACTTCGCGAAACCCGGACCGGGCTTCTCGTTCGCCATCGCGCGCTTCGCGTATTCGATGGCCCGGTCCACCGCTTCCCGCGGCGTCGCGACCGGCACGAAGAGTTTCGGATCGATGCCGGCCCTCTCCATCGGCCAGCTGTGAAGAGCGAAGACCGTCTTCCCAAGGTCGAACGCGTGAGCCATCTCGCTGAGGGTGCCGTACGACCCGTTCACGGCGATCAACGCGTCCGCCGTCCGAACGATCACGAGGTTGCGCGCGGTGCTCATCGCCGTCGCGACGGGGAGATCGATGAACGGATTCGCGTCCGCCTTGTTCCCCGTCGGCAGGACTCCGAGGGTCGTCCCCCCGCCCCGCTTCGCTCCCTTCGCAGACGCCTCCATGACTCCGTTCAGGCCCCCGCAAATCAGGACCGCGTCGGCGCGTGCGATGAGGAATCCGATCTCCTCCGCGAGGGCGATTCCCTCCGGGGAGGCGGTGCTGCCACCGCCGATGACGCCGATGATCAGTTTTCTTGACATGGAGGAATTCCTCTTCACGCACGCCCTCGCCTTAAGCCTTTTCCGCGGGGTTCTCAAGGACGAGAACGACTCGTCGTCAGGAGGTCCGCGAGCCCGTCGAGGGACCGGACGGACGGGCACGGCGCGGGCGGCTCTCCCTCCCGGCAGACGAGGACCGCATGCAGCCCCGCGCGACGCGCTCCGAGGTAGTCCGCCTCGAAGCTGTCGCCCACGTGGACGCACCGCTCCTCCGAGGCGTTCGCCTGCGCCACGGCCCGCCGGAAGATCCGGACATCGGGTTTCTCCGCGCCGACATCGAACGAATAGGTGATCGTGTCGAAGTACTCCGCGAGGCCGAGCTTCTGCAGGATCGCGGGCAGGCTGTGCGATGCGTTCGAGATCACGCCGAGGCGGTAGCCCGCGTCTCGGAGGGTCCGAAGGATCGCCGGGGCTTCGGGATACGGCCTCCAGGCGACGCCCTTGTCGTACTCCGCACGGATGTCGTCGAGCATCGTGTCGTCCGAGTCGAGGCCGAGATGCTCGACCACGCGGGCGTTCACCTCTCGGAAGAACGTGCCCTCCTTCCCCGAGGGGAACGGGCGGATCAGCGTCACGATCGTCTCCGGCGTCCGGAGGAGGCGGGCGATCCGCTCGCGGTCCATGAGGTGGCCGCGGGCCGCGAGCACGCGATGGAAGATGTCCGTCGCCGAAGGATCGGAGGTGACGAGCGTGCCGCCGACATCGAGGAAGACGTGGGTCACGTCCCGAAGGGCTCCGTCTCGGCCGCCGGCACCCGGCCTCGGTTCCATCGTGGCACCGTCCATCGATTTCGTCGGGTAAAGCCTTGCCGTCGCGCTTATGCGGAGCCCCGGCATCCGGACGGCGGCGAAACCATGGATCCGGATCCTACACGTGCGTACTTCGCCGGCACCGACCGCGACCGAGCCGCCTTCGAGGCGGGGATCAAGCTCGGATCGATCGTCCACCAGTACGTCGGTACGCCGCTGACCTCGGCAAACGTCGAGTCGCTCGAACGAGCGATCGAGGCGGCCACGCGGGTCCAGCCTCTCGTCGATCGGGTGCGCGTGCGGATCGACCGGGAACGTCTGAAGGTCCGTGGGCCATATCGGTATGGCGTGCTCACGGAGGACCTTCTCGACGTCGAGGTCGCGGTGCGCGCGGGCGGGGCGACGGCCGTCGGCGCGCTCCGGTATGTGCCGGAACTCGACTACCCGCTCATGTATTTGAAGGACATCGGCGGGCCGGAGAAGTCCTAATAAGCAACCCTTCGTCTGCGCCGAACGGATGGCCGAGGGTCGGGAAGTCGCGGTCAAGTTCCGTCGGGACTTGGGCTTGCTCGAGATCACGATGATCGGGCTCGGCCCGACGATCGGGACCACGATCTTCCTGCTCGTGGGGCCCGGATACGCGATCACGGGTCCGTCCCTCGTCCTCGCGTTCGGACTGAACTTCGTCGTGACGATGTTCACCGCCATGGCGTACATGGAGCTCGGGTCCGCGTTCCCGGAGACGGGTGGCGGGTATCTCTGGATCCGCCGCTCGATGCGCGACCCGTGGGGCTTCCTCGGCGGCTGGATGTCGTGGTTCGGCCATTGCATCGTGGCGTCGTTCTACATCTACGGGTTCGGTTTGGGAATCGTCGTCGCGATCCAGGCGCTCCTTGGGGTTCCGAACGTCGTTCTCCTGGGCCTCGACGAGCCCGCGCTGATCCGGGTGTTCGCCGTGCTCGCGGCGTTGATTTTCATCGTGATGAACTACCGCGGGGCGAAGCTCACGGGACGCTCCGAGACCGCGGTGACGTTCGTCTTGATCGGGATCGTGATCATCTTCATCGTCTTCGGCCTGGCGCACGTATTCTCTGCGGGGCCGCTCCCCACGCAGAATTTCGAACCGTTCTTCCGAGGCAACTCGCCGTTCGTTCAGTTCGTCTCGCTCGTCGGGGCGATGGGGTTCACGTTCATCGTGTTCGAGGGGTACGAGATCATCGCGCAGACGGGCGAGGAGGCGCGGAATCCGGAGAAGAACATCCCTCGGGCGCACTTCCTTGTCATCGGAATCTCGACGGCGATTTTCGTCTCCGTCGCGGTCACGGCGATCGCGGCCGGCGGCGCCTGCTACCCGACGGTCGGAGGGGGCTGCCAGCTCCTGCGGGTGAGCGACGGACTCGTCCTGGGGAACAACAACGCGATCGCGGACATCGCCGCCCGCGTCATGCCGTACGGCCTGCAGATCATCATCTTCGGCGTCGCCTTGGGAGCCCTGGCGGCGCTGAACTCCATGATCTTCTCATCGAGCCGGGTCGCGTTCGCGATGGGCCGGGACGGAGGCCTCCCGAAGATCCTGGGCAAGCTGCACCCGAAGAAGCGCACGCCGCACGTGTCGATCACCGTGAGCGCGCTCATCATCGTCCTCATGACGTTGACCTTGGACATCAACACGGTCGCGGCGAGCGCGGACATCATGTTCCTCCTCCTCTTCCTGATGGTCAACTGGGCCGCGATCGCCCTCCGGAAGACGATGCCGGACGTGAAGCGGTACTACAAGATGCCGCTCTTCCCCTACATCCCGATCGCCGGAATCGCGACGAAATTCGTCATCGCCCTGAGCCTCTGGGCGATCGAACCTCTCGCCTGGGTCATCGCCCTTGGCTGGATCGGGATCGGGCTGACGGTGCACTACCTTCACGAAAAGAAGGAAATCGTCATCGGCGTTACGAAAGTCGTGGAGTCGATCCTCCCGATCCATCGTCCGAGATACCGGATCCTGCTGCCGATCGACGACTTCGACCGCGTGGAGCTCGTCGAATTCGGCGCGCTCGTTGCGCAGGTCGAGGACGCGGAGCTCACCCTGCTCCATGTGATCGAGGTGCCGCCCGCCCTCCCGATCGACGCGATCGATCGCTTCTACGTGAGCGAAGTGCGGTGGAACCTCGGCAAGCTGCGGCGTCGCGCAGAGGAGCTCGGCGCGAACGCGACGGCGCGGGTCGAGGTGAGCCACAAGGTGTTCGACGCGATCGTGGAGAACATCCGCGAGGACGAGACGGACCTGCTCCTGCTCGGCTGGCGCGGCGGCTGGCGGAAGGGCCGGATCCTCGGGTCGAACGTCGACCGGTTCGTGCAGGAGGCGCCGTGCGACGTCATCGTGTTCAAGAGCGCGAACCTCAAGGAGAAGATCGACCGGATCTTGGTGATGAACGCGCCGGAGTGGCACGTCTCGTACGCGACAGGATACGCGATTTTGCTGGCGAAGAAGCACCGCGCGAAGATCACGATCCTGAGCGCCGTGCAGACGGACAGGGAACTCGAGAAGGAGCGCGGCTATAGCGCCCGCCTCGCGGAGATGTGCCGCACCCACGCCGTCCCGTTCGAGGAGAAGTTCGTGAAGGTCCGGAACATCGTCGACGTGGTGATCGAAGAGGCGAAGAGCTACGACCTGATTGCCCTCGGCGCCTCGTCGGAATGGCGGCTCACGCAGTTCGCCTTCGGCCCGATGCAGGACCAGATCGCCCGCCGCACGGAGACGCCGACGCTCATGGTGCGCAAGGTCCGTCGGAAGGAGGAGTCCGTCCCGACTGGAAACCCTATGGCGGTACCGGCGGGTCCCTCGCCCCGGCCGACGTAGGCGCGGCTACCCCTGCGGCGAGCCGCATCGGATGCAGAAGCGGTCCGCGGCGGGGGTGGCGGAGCCGCATCGGACGCACGCGCGCCACGGGCTGGTCCGGTCGCCGCGGCCGAACCTCGGTTTCGAAAGATATGATGAGTGTTTTATAGCGCGGTGGCCCTTTCCGGTCCGCCGCGTGGATGGCATGGGCGAGGCGCTCAAAATCGGGATTACGGGCCTCCCCGGCGCCGGCAAGACGTACTGCCTTCTCAAGGTCATCGAGATGCTCGAGGCGGACGGCCTCAAGGTCGGCGGCATGATCACCGAGCCAATTGTGAAGCGGAACCGCCGCGAGGGCTTCTACGTGATGGATTGGGCGACGAAGGAGAAGCGGGTGTTCGCGTCCCGCGAGATCCAGTCGAAGACGATGGTCGGCCGCTTCAGCATCGACATCAGCGCGCTCGAAGAGGTCGGCGTCAACGCGCTCCGCTCCGCGACCGCGAACGCGGACGTCATCGTGATCGACGAGGTCGGCAAGATGGAGGTCGAGTCGCCGAACTTCGTGCAGTCCGTCAAGGACGCCCTCGACGCGGACAAGCCGCTCCTGCTCACGCTCCACAAGAAGTCGCGCAATCCGCTCCTCCAGGACATCCGGCGTCGGGACGACGTGCGGATCCTCGAGGTCACGATGGTGAACCGGAACCTCTTGCCCTACAAGATCGTGAAGCTGATGAAGGGCGAAGTCCTCTGATCGCGGAAGGAAATTCGCCCCTCCGCCGCATCGCGAGCCCCGCGGATTTGCCGTTCCCGGTTCGTGAGGTGACGGAAGGCGCGTCGAAGCTCCTCGTGCCGGACGTGCCGCGGGGGCGAGGTCCCGGGAAGGCGGGGCCTTGGCCCTTCTACAACCCCACGATGGCGGTGAACCGCGACGTGAGCGCGATCGTCCTCGCTCACTGGGTTCGTCCCGTCCGATCCGCGCTCGACGGGCTCGCGGCGACCGGCGCTTGGGGAATCCGGATGGCCCTCGAGGCGCGCTTAACCGGGCTCACGCTCAACGAGCGGTCTCCGATGGCGGCGACCCTCGTGCGCGAGAACCTCCAGCGAAACGAATTGGACGCCCCCGTCGTCGTGGGCGATCTCGCCACGCATCTCGCGACGGCATCGTACGACTTCGTCGACATCGATCCGTTCGGGACTCCCGTGCCGTTCCTCGCGCCCGCGTTCCGATCCGATCGGCCGTTCCACGGCCTCGGCATCACGGCGACCGACACCGCGGTCCTCTCCGGGACCTATCCGGGCGCGTGTGAGCGGCGATACGATGCGCGACCGCTCCGGTGCCCCCAGGGCGCAGAGCTAGGACTCCGAATCCTCCTGGGATATTGTGGTCGGCTCGCGGCGGGACGGGCGGCGACGATCCGTCCGCTCGTGTCGTTCGCGGCGGAGCACTTCCTCCGGACGTTCCTCCTCGTGGAGAGGGGCCGGCGCCCTCCCCCGCCCGCGCGCGTCGCACGACGGCGTCCGGGCGAGTTCGTCGCCGTGGCGGGGGAGGCCAGGGACGCGATCGGACCGCTCTGGACGGGTCCGCTGTGCGATCCGGCATTCGTCCGGCGCCTCGTCCCGTCCTCGTGGTCGCTCCCTTCGACGGCGCGGCTCCTGGCGACCCTCCAGGGCGAGGCGGACTTGCCTCCGTACTTTGTGACGACGGACGAACTCGCGGCGGAGGCGCGCGGTTCCCCTCCGGGCCTCGCGCGGTTCCTCGACGGCCTTCGATCCGCCGGGTACCGGGCCGCTCGGACCCACTTCCATCCCCGCGGCGTGCGGACGGACGCACCGTACGACGAGGTCGTGCGGATTTTCCGCGCCTGCATGCCTACCGGATCCAGGGATGGTTCAGCGCCTGCCAGCTGAATCCGAACGCCGCCTCGTTCTCCGTGGCGTAGTGGTACAGCGTGACGACCAAGATGCCGTCCACGACGGACCACAAGGCGCTCAGCGCGAGCCAGTAGAGGACCGCGGCGACCGTCCAGCCGACGTTGCCCGGATCGCCGACGATGGACCAGACGAGCGGCACCAGCCCGAAGGAGAAGAGGAGGAGGAACACGACGCCGGTCCCGAGGACTCCTTTCTGGCGGCCGCTCCAGCGTTCCTTGAGGAGTGCGCGGCTCCGGTGGAACGCCTTCAGCGGTCCGATCCCCTCGAGGACCATCGTCGGCAAGACGAACAGCGTGGCGATCGGCCATCCGGACCCGAGGAGCCGCGACACGAGGCGGCCGCCCGCCTCGGAGCGGATCGAGGTGATTCGCAGGAGCACGCCCACGGTCGCGGCGAAGAACGACCACATCACGATCTGGGAGAAGCTCGCGTTCGCCGCGTAGATTCCGTCCATCACAGTGGGGCGCTCCCCTTGCAACCGGACGTACGCCGCGCCGATGATGGCCGCCATGAAGTACACCGACAGGAAGTACGTCACGAGGTACGCGACGAAGATCTCTTGGTAGAGGAAGCCGCTCGACGGCGATGCGGGCGGCAATCCGAGGGCGAGGAGACTGAGCACGACGATGAGCCAGACGAATCCCGTGAAGACGAGCGCGAAGAATGGGAGGGCCATGAGCCGCGGATTCGTCGCGAGGACCCGCAGGCTCGTCCCCGTGAGGTGGGCACCGTGGGCGAGCTGCGCGAGGAGCCCGCTCCTCGGAACGGAACCGTGACGAGTCTTCCGACCCCACTCCGTTGAGTGCATCCGCTCGCCGGAGCGTGCGGGCCCCGGATAAGCGTTTGTCAACGCGCCGGTTCGTCCTACCGAGGGTCTTCGAGGTGCCGCTGCTTCCCCTCGTACGGCGCCGAGGCGAGGCGGACGATCTCGGCGGCCTTGACTTCGCCGATCTTCGGCACGCGCTTCAACTCCTCCTCCGACGCGTTGAACACCGCGCGGACGGAGCCGAACCGCTCGAGGAGGTTCCGCGCGAGCGTCTCCCCCACGCTCGGAAGCCCTTCGATGAGGAACCGCTGCCGCTGCTCGATCGTCATCGCTTTCGGCTTATGCCGCAACCCGTACTCGGCGGCGCCTTTATCCTGTCGTTTCCAGAGGACGCTGAGGAGGAGCGCCGTTTGCTCCTTGTCCGCCGTCGTGAGGACGGGCACGCGCTCGGCGACTTCGAGGGCGAGGAGCGCTCCGAGGATCGACTGCGGATGCTTGAACGTCGAGATCTCCGCGAGGTCCCCCTCGAGGATCAGCAACGGCTGTGGGTACGCTTCGCGCAGTCGCTGCACTTGCTCGAAGAGGCGCTTCCGCACCAGGGAGTTGAAGAAATCGGAGAGGGCCTTTCGCTCGATCCCGATCGGACCGAGGACATAGTCGCCCGGCGCGATCTTGCGGACCTCGATGGTAACGCCGAGCTCCCGCAACCGCTCCGAGATATCCTCCGGCTCGTTCGAGTCGACGACGAGCGGGATGCGCACGGCCCGCCGAACCGGCGGCGCGACGTAAACGTTCCGGTGGGGCGGTCTCGGCGGTGTTAACTGAACGAAGCCTCCGATGTACCACGCGGACAACTACGACGGAACGCCGGCCCCAGAGGGCGGCGACCTCCCCGGCGGCAACATCCAGTTGCACGTCTTCGGGTAGAGTCCGAAACCGCGTGACCTCGCGAGAAGCGAGGCCACGCACCTCTTCTTTCTTTCCTCCTCCGTCTACTGAGCTCGAGGATTGCGAGCGTTGACCACCCGGCAGTGAGCCTCGATTGTCCTCTCGAGCGGCTCCGTGCTTCAACGCGATTGCGCGGGAAATCTTACGTACACGGATCACGTGGTTGGTTCCACGGGATTCTCCGCGACACGAGCGGATCCTCCTTCAATAGCGGTCTGGAATCGGGCCTTCCCAGGGTTCTTCCGGGTGGTCGTAGAGACAGAAGAAGATCCCATCGGGGTCTTGAATGTAGGCGATGCGATGCCCCTTTCGCCCGATCCACACGTCTTGTTTCATGCGGTCCTGGAACTTCGGAGTCTCTTTCAGTTTCGCGATCCCCTTCCGGTTGACCCAGCGCTTTCTCGTCGCGGGCCGGATCCCCAGGCCCTTGAGTCGCTCGAGCGTATCGGGAACGCTCTTCACCCGGACCTCAAAGTGGGCCAGGGCTTCGCCGGCGAGGTACGGGGCCCAGAACGGACTGTTCTCGGAGTACCAGTTGAGCTCCAACCGCTGCCCAGAGCGCCGGTCTCGGAACAGGACGGTCTCGCCTTCATCGTAGGCGCCTCGGGCGATCTCCTCGAGGTCGAACACTTTGGTGTAGAACGCGATCGACTTATCGAGGTTCGTGACTCGAATCCCGACATTGCCGATCCAGAGATCGGATATGAACCGTAATCAGCGCATGGCCATAAGAAGCCATCTGAAGCGCCAACGCCCGCTCTCCGTCTCGTCATCCCTCCGCCACGGCATCCGCAGAAATCGAGCCGGGCTTGCCGCAATCGCGATTATCGGATCGAGAAACGAGATCGGATCGGCTCCGTAGGTGATTGCGCGGGAAAATCACGGGTACCGATCACATGCGTCCTGTTTGACGGCTAAGCCGCCAACGCACCACCGACGGGTGCAAATGTGGCTATGGCGGTTAGTGGCGGCGGGCTGAACACGTCGCCCTTGCGAGCTTCGTGCGTACACCCCCGCTCTATCAACGTCGTCGACTACGACGGCCATAAGATGCCTCGTCTTGAGGGCGGTTTCCGGCTTAGATGCTTTCAGCCGTTATCCGCGTAGCGCGTGGCTGCTGGGCAATGCCTTGCCAGACAACCCATACACTAGAGGCGCCGATCCCCCGTTCCTCTCGTACTTAAGGGACCTTCCCCTCAGGCATCAAAGCGCTTCCACCAAAAAGCAACAAACCTGTCTCACGACGGTCTGAACCCAGCTCACGATCCCTTTTAATGGGCGAACAACCCCACCCTTGGCAGCTCATGCACCACCAGGATAGGAAGAGCCGACGTCGAAGTAGCAAGCCTCCGGGTCGATAGGAACTCTAGCCGGAGACGACTCAGTTATCCCCGGGGTAACTTTTCTGACATCCATGGCCCCCATAAATGAGGCTCATGGGTTCGCTAGGCCCGAGTTTCCTCTCGTGGACTCTCGTTGGGCAAGTCCACGTCAGGCTAGCTTTTCCCCTTACAGTTCACGGTGGATTTCTGACCCACCTAAGCTAACCTTTGGGCGCCCTTGTTATCTTTTTGAGGGCGTGGCGCCCCACCCAAACTGCCCACCTACCGTTGTTCACCTTGCGGTGTTAGCCGTACGAGTCCAAAAGGGCGGTGTTTCATCGTCCCCTCGGAAGCGACCTAGCGGCCGCCCCTGGTAACGGGTCCCGCCTACTCTACACATTCAAACTCATACGGCAGCGGCAGACTGCAGTAAAGCTCCACGGGGTCTTCGCTTTCAGGTGGAAGGTACTGGACTGTGCGCCAGTACGTCAGTTTCACCGGCCTCCACGCGGGGACAGTAGAGCTCTCGTTGGGCCTTCATGCAAGTCGCCAATTAAGCGACAAGGTATTACGCTCACACTGTTGCTTGCGTGACCTGACTCACGAGGGATTCAGGCGGGCCGCGATTTCTCGCGACCTCCTCACGTCGCCGTGAGGGTCGGACTTTATCTTCACCGCATGCTGGCGGCGATCGGCGTAAAGTCTCTGAGGGTTCCGACCTCTTTCGAGATCGGCCTTCCCTGCGGATTGTCCGCACCTCGAGATTGTTACCGCGATGGGTACTCGAGGATGCTCGGGGTTTCCCGCATATGGCCGATTTTTATTAAGGCTCGCGTATGGAACCTTAAGCAATCTGTTACTTCATGACCTTCCGAACGGAAGGCGGGCCGCGATTTCTCGCGACCTCCTCACGTCGCCATGAGGATCGGACTGTATCATCGTCACTCGCGTGACGTTCGGCGTGCAGTCTCTGAGGGTTCCGATCCGTTGCGGGATCGGCCTTCCCTGCGGATTGTCCGCACCTTGCGATTGTTACCGCGATTGCGGTACGCAAGGATTCTCGGAGGTTCCCGCAAATAGCCGAATTTAGCGACCCCCTTGGTCGAGGGTCATAGTTACCCCCGCCGTTTACTGGTCCTTCGTCCCGTTGAAACGAGCTTTCAGATACCAGCACTGGGCAGGCTTCAGCGGCCGTACACAACCTTTCGATCTGGCGGCCACCTATGTTTTGGTTAAACAGTCGGGGCTCCCTTGTCACTGCGACCAGCCGCTCGCGCGGCTGGCACCCCTTATACCGAAGGTAGGGGGCTAATTTGCCGAATTCCCTCGCGTGGATTTTTGCCGACACGCCTTGGGCTTCTCACCCAGGGGCACCTGTGTCAGTTCTTGGTACGGTCGCACGGATTGACCCCAACGTCCTTTTCACGGGCACCGCGGATGAGCAGAAGGGCTTGCGCCCCTACTCCCGCATTCGTCCCCTTCTCGCCATTACGGCACTCCGGGGACTTCAACGGTTGAATCCTCAGGCAAGAGGACTCCGCCTACCGCGATGCGTCCGACGTTGGGCAGGGATCCGCACGGTGCAGGAATATTAACCTGCTTCCCTTTCGCGTTCTTCGGTTAGGAGAACACTTAGGACCGACTAACCCTCGGCTGACGAGCATTGCCGAGGAACCCTGGCCCCTTCGGCGGTGCGGATTCTCACCGCACTTTGCTGCTACTCCTCCCAGGATACTCATTCGAACGCGGTCCACCGGACCTCACGGCCCGACTTCGACCCGCGCACGACGCCCCCCTACAAGATCACCTTTCGGTGCTCTGCAGTATCGGTGACCGACTTAAGCCCCGTCCCTTTTCGGGGCCCATGATCTCGGCTGGTGAGCTGTTACGCTATCTTTGAATGATGGCTGCTTCTAAGCCCACATCCCAGCTGTCTGAGACCACGAACTCCCTTTGGTATTCGCACTGAGTCGGCACTTAGGGACCTTAACTGCAGGTTGGGCGGTTTCCCTTACGGATGCCAAGATTACCCCAGGCACCCGACTCCCGGCATCTACGGTGACCACGGATTTGGAGTTTGACAGGGCACCGACGGATTTCTCCGCCTAAGCGCCCAATCAGTAGCTCTACCCCATGGCCGACCTCCGCCGAGGTCCAGCTGCGACTGATTTCGGGGGGAACCAGCCATTCCCGGCCTAGATTGGCCTTTCACCCCTATGCCCAGATCATCCGAGTGATTTGCACATCAACACCGGTTCAGCCCTCCACCCGCCTTTCGGCGGGCTTCAGCTTATCCAGGCATAGATCGACCGGCTTCGGGCATCGCACCCACGACTCCTCGCGAGCCCACGACGCGCCTCGCGCCTTGCGGCGTTGCGCGCATGTCGCTTTCGCTTCGGCTTCCCTCGTGTAGAGGTTAACCTCGCCGTGGGTCAGAACTCCCTGGCCCGTTATTCACAACGGATAACACGACGCCGCTCCACCCTTTCGGGCTTCGTCGCTTTCGCGCCGTGTACGTCTGTTACTGTCTGGTTTCAGGCTCTTTTTACCTCCCGTCAAGGGCACTTTTCAGCTTTCACTCACGCTACTAGTGCGCTATCGGTCTCGGGTCGTGTTTAGAGTTGGATGTCTATGCCACCCACCTTCGCGCGCGATATCCGACGCACGCTACTCTGGATCCTCCGAATCACCTTCCCCGCGTACCTCTACGGGGCTGTCACCCTCTTTCGCCTCGGCATTCCACCGGAGTTCGAGTTGGCGGGATAAGGTGTGCCGGAGTCCGAACACCACACCGCCACCGCATTTCTGCGGCGGCTTCGGTTTGCTCTGTACCCTCTTCGATCGCCTTTACTGAGGGCATCCCGATTGGTTTCTTTTCCTCCCCGTACTAGGATGCTTCGATTCCGGGGGTTCCCGTTCCTTTCGGAACAACCTCGCGGTTAGGAGGTCCCATTCGGAGATCGTCGGATCACAGGTTCCTTGCGCCTACCCGACGCATATCGCAGCTTGGCACGTCCTTCGTCGGCGCCCGAGCCGAGCCATTCCCCAGACAGCATGTTAGCCACGGACCTGTCGGCTTAGCACACGTCCAGGATGCATATGATCGGTATCAGCGGACGCTGTGCAAGCGGCGCGCGTGCGCCTCCAGCGGCCTCTACCCCTTCCCCTTCGACGCCCGCGCACGTCG
>WNFX01000134.1_pt1 | contig 110255 bp, 108 predicted proteins | sample 5400111 | NCBI WGS metagenome assembly WNFX01 (sample SAMN13153363, study PRJNA577476) | soil metagenome | isolation source: 40 cm soil or saprolite under grassland replicate 1 | place: USA:California | collected 2016-06-15
TGGACGCTTGCACGGATGTAGGTGGTGGTGGTGCCTGCGTCGCTGCCGCTGTCGGAGTGTCCGGCGTAACCGCGGGCCACGGCGTAGCCGAAGGTGCGTTCGACCCAGGTCAGGGTGGTGTGCCGCAGCCAGTGGGTGCTGATCTGTTGGGTGGCTACCCAGGGCAGGTGTTTGCCGATGCGTGCCCAGAGGTGGTCGTAGCGGCGGTAGGTGATCGGTTGACCGTTGCGGTAGCGCAGCAGCGGTGTCGTCGGTGGGGCTGGGCGGTCGGCCGCGTGCTGTTGCAGGTGCCGCATCAGGGTCGGCGAAACCGGCTGCCAGCGCACGGTCTCACCCTTCTCGTGGAGCAGGATCAGGCACTGGTCTGCGTCAAGGTCCGCGGGTCGTAGCGCCAGCGCGCCGCCGCGTCGGCAGGCGGTCTCGGTGTGCAGCCGCAGCAGCAGGGTGTCCAGGACGGGATCGTCACCCGTGGTCGCCGCGATCTGGTTGATTTCTGCCAGCCGGGTGTCGGGTACGGCCCGGCGGGTGCTGGGCAGGCGTCGCGGTTTGGCGACCTTGCGGGCGGGGTTGTCGGCTTCGGTGAGATGGCCGTCGGCGATGGCGTGGTTGTAGAGACAGCGCAGGGCAGCGATGAGATGTTCCGCCGCGCTGCGACCGCCGCGGGCGTTGCGGCGTGCGACGACGTGTGTCTTGACGTGCTCGGCCAGCCGCTTGATATCGGATGGGTCGGGTTCGTCCAACCGTCGGTGACCCCACTGATCCAGTACCCGGTTCCAGTAGGAGCCGTAAACCCGGCGGGTGCCGGCGCTCACCGCGGCGGACACCACCGGGATGTACTCGGCGAACGTCGGCGCTGGCGGTCGGGTGGGCACGGCGTCCAGCAGGTCGCTGGGCGAGACGCCCAGCCGCGAGAGCAGCAGCAGCGCCGCGTCCAGGTCGGCCTGGTTGGCGGTCAAGGTGCCTCACCGCCCAACACGGTGGCGTGGAACTGAGTGATCATGGTGTGGAGGGCGGCCGGTGGATGCACCACGAGGAGCCCTGTGGCGGGGTCAGCCGCCAGCAGGACCCGGCTGCCGGGGGTCAGCCCGCACCAGTGCCGGAGGGTGGCCGGCAACCGGACCTGACCTGGCCGGGTCATGCGGAACACGGCGTGCCGGTCGGCGGTGATAAGGACGAGGCCGCCGCTCTCGCGGATGTCCAGACGGGTGCCCCGCACCCAGCCCAGGGCGGTGATGACGGTGCCATCGGCGACCCGACCGTTGCAGTCGATCGTGGCGGTCCCGTACACCGTGGACCGGACACCAGGTGGCGCAAGCTGCGGCACCGGCAACGCCCGACGAGCGTTCACCGGCCCGGACCGCCGACCACTAGAGATCGTGGGCGGTACGACTGCGGATACGACGCGGGCGGTCACGACGCCCACCCCCGGCGCATGGTTGCAGAAGTCGACCGGGCCGCGAGACCAGCGATTGGGTGGTCAAGCGCGCTTGACCACCGGTACGTCAAATCAAGCAGATGTGCTGTGCATTTGTGTCCGAGGGGGGACTTGAACCCCCACGCCCTATTCGGGCACTAGCACCTCAAGCTAGCGCGTCTGCCATTCCGCCACTCGGACCCCACTGCCACGTGGGACGGCCGGCTAAGCGCACACGCTCAGCGGACCGCCCGGTCGCACGGTCAATGACTGTACACCGTGGCGGTCGATCATGCCTAAGTGGCATGGGCACCACGCGACCGGGGCAGGCGCGAAAAGACCGGTGGGCATGGTCGCGGCGCAAGCGCCACCAGGCCCACCGGGTCACAGCGCGTCCGGAGGGTTTGTCCGGCGCGCCGCCGATCAGGTGAAGATGCTGACACCACCCGGGCCGACCAGCAGACCGACGATGATCAGCACGATGCCCCACAGGATCTGGGAGCGCAGTAGCGCGACGATCCCGGCGACGACCAGTACGACCGCGAGGATCCACAGAAGAGTAGCCATGACCAGTGTTTTCCCTTCTTGGTTAGTCGGTAAACGTCTGTTGATCTACAGGTCCTCCGGTCGGGTGGCACGCCCGGTCAGCAGGTCGCGGACCTTGTCCACGACGCCGACGGCCGGATCGACCACCTTGTTCACCGGGGGAGTCAAGGGGGTGGCTGGGTGCGGGCGGGTCGGCGCCGCGTTGCGCGCGATCTCCACCCGGTTGCCCAGCCGGATCAGTTCGTTGCCGCTGCACAGCGCCCGAAGCCGGGGGAACACCTCGATCGAGGCGCAGGTCGTGTGGCGGCGGGCCTGCCGGGTGATGGTGTCGACGACGCGGGGGAAGTCCGGGTCGTCGGCGGGCATGCCGTGCAGCCGGCGAAGCGTCTGGAGCATCGCCGCGTCCTCGGCCACCTCCTGTTCGGCCAGGTGCGCGCCGTCCGGCAGGACCCCGCGCACGGTGGGGTAGAGGTACTGCTCCTCCGCGGACAGGTGCCGCGACAGGGTGGCCACGAGAACCTCGGCAACCGGCGGCCGTGCCGGGGAGCCGGTGCTCTCGCGTAGCTGTTCGCACAGCGCCGAGACCAAGTCGTGGTCGTCGGCCAGGAGGTCGAGCATGCTGCGCCCACCCGGGCGGACGTCTTCGTCGCTCACCCCGAACGCGGGTGGTAGTGCGGGAAGCGGCGCGGGCACGGCCTCGACTCCTTGGGCTGTAGTGACCTTGTCGGACCGGTACCCGAAGCCTGTGAACGGCAAACCGGGGCAGCTCAGGACCTTCCGCGGACGCGAATAGACAACCCCGTTTCGCCTTTTGCTAATTCAGGTATGTCGATATGCGATGTGTGCCGCGTCACACGAAGTTACCCTTCGGTAACCCCTTTGCACCACGCACGAAAGAGGCCCCCACCATGAGACTCGTGCGCCCCGGCCTGCTTGCCCTCACCCTGGGCCTGGCCACCGCCCTCCTGCCCGCTACCGCCGTGAACGCGGCTGGAGCCGCCGGACCACCACCCGGCTCGATAGCGAGCATGGGCGACTCGATCAGCCGCGGGTTCAACGCCTGCGGCTTTTTTATGGACTGCGTCGGGCGGTCCTTCAGCACCGGCAACGACGCCGGCATCAACAGCCACTACCTGCGGATCCGGGCCAAGAACGCGGCGATCGCCGGCCGCAGCTACAACGACGCGCGGTCGGGCGCCAAGGCCGCCGACATGCCGGGGCAGGCCGACAAGGCGGTCAGCCAGGGTGCGCAGTACGTGACCGTCCTGATCGGCGCGAACGACGCCTGCACAAGTTCGGAGACGACGATGACCACCGTCGAAGCGTTCCGTGGGTCGATCGACGCCGCGCTGGGCAAGCTCAAGACCGGCCTGCCCACCGCCCGCGTCCTCGTGATCAGCATCCCTGATCTCAAGCGGCTGTGGGCCACCGGCAAGGACAACGCCGACGCCCGCAACACCTGGGGGCTGCTCGGCATCTGCAAGGCGATGCTCGCCAACCCGAGCTCGACGGCGGCGGCCGACGCCGCCCGCCGCGACCGGGTCCGCCAGCGGGTCGTCGACTTCAACACCCAGCTCGCCCAGGCCTGTGCCGCCTACGGGCGGGGCTGCGCGTTCGACGGCAACGCGGCGTTCGACTACGCGTTCTCGCTGAACCAGGTGTCGACCTGGGACTACTTCCACCCAAACGCGAGCGGCCAGGCCATCCTCGCGCAGATCTCCTACACCGCCGGCTTCAACTGGTGAGAAACGGTTACGGCCACCGCCGGGGAAACACGGGACTGGTAAGAAGAGGGCATGAGCTCTGAAGACGCCCCGGCGGCGGTCGCCACCGACGAGGTCGTGGAGATCTGCCGCGACCTGTTGCGCATCGACACCACCAACACCGGCGACACGACCACGAGCGCCGGTGAGCGGGTGGCGGCCGAGTATGTGGCGGCCAAGCTCTCCGAGGTGGGCCTCATCCCGGAGATCCGGGAGAGCGAGCGCGGGCGTACCAGTGTGGTGGCCCGTTTCGAGGGCGCCGATCCCGGCCGGGACGCCCTCCTCGTGCACGGGCACCTGGACGTGGTCCCCGCCGACGCGAGCGAGTGGTCGGTGCACCCGTTCTCCGGCGAGATCAAGGACGGATACCTCTGGGGTCGCGGCGCCATCGACATGAAGGACTTCGACGCGATGGTCCTCGCGCTCGTGCGGCAGATGCGCCGGGAGGGCCGAGTGCCGCCGCGCGACCTGGTGCTGGCGTTCCTCGCCGACGAGGAGGCCGGCGGCCGTTACGGCGGGCACTTCATGGTCGACAACCATCCAGAGCTCTTCGACGGCTGCACGGAGGCGATCGGCGAGGTGGGCGGGTTCTCCTACACGGTGGACGACCAGCTGCGCCTCTACCTGGTGGAGACCGCGGAGAAGGGCATCGAGTGGCTGCGGCTGGTCGCCCGCGGGCGTCCCGGCCACGGGTCGATGGTCAACGACGACAACGCGATCACCGCGCTGAGCGAGGCCGTGGCGCGCCTGGGGCGCCACCGCTTCCCGATCGTGATGACCGAGACCGTACGCGCATTCCTGACCGAGGTTGCCACGGCGCTGCGCATCGAGCTGGACCTCGACGACCCCGAGCTGGCCATCGCCAAGCTCGGGCCGATCGCCACGATCATCGGCGCGACGGTGCGCAACACCGCCAACCCGACGCGGCTGGACGCCGGGTACAAGGAGAACGTCATCCCGAGCCGCGCGGTGGCGACGGTGGACTGCCGCATGCTGCCCGGCCAGGCGGCGGCGTTCGAGGAGCAGCTGCGGGCGATCGTCGGGCCGGATATCGAGATCGACTACATCGAGCGGCAGCCTCCGCTGGAGACCACGTTCGACGGTCCACTCGTGGAGGCGATGGCGGCGGCGCTGCGCGCCGAGGATCCGGCGGCGCGGGCGGTGCCCTACATGCTGTCCGGCGGCACCGACGCCAAGGCCTTCCGCAAGCTCGGCATCCGCTGTTTCGGGTTCGCACCGCTCAGGCTGCCACCGGACCTGAACTTCGGCGCGCTGTTCCACGGCATTGACGAGCGGGTTCCGGTAGAAGGACTACAGTTCGGCGTGCGGGTGCTCGACCGGTTCCTCGCGGCGAGCTGACGCCCGCGTCGGAGCCGTATGCCTGTGAACGCACGCCTGTGAACGCAATGCCTGTGAACGCAATGCCTGTGAACGCACGCCTGTGAAGGGGAGCCAACCATGACCGACCGGCACGCGGAGCTGGACGCCGCGCTGGAGCGCGTGATCTCCGCCGCCCGGGACCATCTCTCGGCGGTCAAGGCCGCCGAGGGGCGCACCGACGACGACCAGGTCTGGCGGGCCTACGTCGAGCTCAACAACGCCTCGTTCGAATACGACGAGCTGCTGCTCGACGCGTTCGGCGAGGTCACGCCGTGGGACGTGGATGCGATCGACCCGGACGAGGCCGACAAGCAGTTCGGCGTGCCCGGCGACGGCGGCGACCTCGACGACCCGCACCCGCGGGTCGTGTCGGTGCGTCAGCGCCGCGACTACCGGGTGTCGAGCGTGTCCGCGTTGCTGAGGCTGGCGGAGTCGGCCCGGCGGGCGTCTCCGCACACCGAGGGCGACTCGACCGAGCCGGTGGAGTCGGTGGGCGAGGCGTTGCTGGAGCTGATGCAGGCCGGCGACGGCTCGCTGGGGGCCCTCGACATCCCGGAGCTGGAGTCGCTCAACGGGGTCGTCGTGGTGGCCGAAGTCGACGCAGGCCTGGACCCGGAGCGCTACGAGGACAGCGACGGCACCGGCCCGTTCGAACTCGACAGTGGCGACCGCATCGTCGATCGGCTCGACGAGCACGCATACGTCGAGCTCGACGAGGATGACGAGGCCGAGGAGCCGGCACACCGGCACTGAGCGCGCACCGTTGCGCGCTGGCGGCACCCTCCGCGTGTCGCCAGCGCGCCGGCCCGGGTCAGACCGGGCGGCCGGTCAGACGGACAGGCCGGGCTGCAGGCCGCGGGTGACCCGACGGCGCAGCAGGACCTGACGCGTGCCGTCCGCGAACAGGCGTACCCGGTCCAGCTCCCACCCGCCGTACTCGGCATGGATCGTCAACTGCGCCGTGGCGGTCAACCGATCGACATTTGCTGGCAACCGCAGCGGCGCGTACTCGTAGTCCATGGTTTCCGATCCTGCACCCGACGCGCCCGCGTTGACCAGGGTCGGCGTCTAGGTTTGCCGCTCCGGGTAGCCGAGGGTGGGCGAGGAGACGTCATCGAGGGCGGCGCGGATCTCCGGCGGCAGGTCCACGTCGTCGGCCTGTAGCGCGCCCAGCAGTTGGCCGACCGTGCGCGCGCCGAGCACCGGGGCCACCACACCGGGCCGGTCGCGTACCCACGCCAGGGCCACCTCGAGGGGCGAGACGCCCAGGCCGTCGGCGGCGGTAACGACCGCCTCCACGATGCCGGCGGACCGGGCCTCCAGGTAAGGGGCGACAAAACGCTCAAAATGCGGTGAAGCGGCGCGGGAGTCGGCGGGCACGCCGCCGCGGTACTTGCCGGTGAGCACGCCCCGGCCCAGAGGTGACCAAGGCAACACCCCCAGTCCCAGCTCGGCGCAGGCGGGCAGCACCTCCCGCTCCACCCCGCGCTCCAGCAGCGAGTACTCCACCTGGGCGCTGACCAGCGGCGCCCGGCCCGGCCAGGCGAGCTGCCAGGTCGCGGCGCGGGCGGTCTGCCAGCCGGCGAAGTTGGAGATGCCCGCGTAGCGGACCCGCCCGGTGGACACGGCGGTGTCGAGTGCGGCGAGGGTCTCCTCCAGGGGCGTGTCCGGGTCGTACCCGTGCACCTGCCACAGGTCCAGGTAGTCGGTGCCCAGCCGGGACAACGTGGTGTCGAGCGCGCGCAGCAGGTGCGCCCGGGAACCGTCCCGGCGGCGGGCCATGCCCGGCCGCAGCCCCGCTTTGGAGGCGATCACCAGCTCGTCACGGGGCACGAGGGTGTCGAGCAGGGCGCCGATGACCTCCTCGGCGTCGCCGTCACCGTAGACATCGGCGGTGTCCAGCAGCGTGCCGCCGGCGTCGCGGAACGTCTTGAGCTGCGCGGCAGCGTCGTCGGCGTCGGTGTCGCGGCCCCACGTCATCGTGCCGAGGGCCAGCCGGGAGACCGCCAGCCCGCTACGGCCGAGCGGTCGCTGCTGCATGGACACAGACGATACGGCGCGACCCCCGGCGGGTATGCTCCGGCGCCCCGCTACCCTGTCGGAACGCTCAGCCCAGTTCTTGATGGGGAGAAACGCACATGCGCCTGGCACTCAATCTCGGCTATCAGACCGCCTGGTCCACCCCGGCCGACCACCTCGTGCTCGCCCAGGAGGCCGAGCGGCTGGGGTACTCGACGGTGTGGGTGGCCGAGGCGTACGGCTCGGACGCGGCGACCATGCTCGCCTGGTTCGCCGGCCAGACGAGCCGGATCGAGCTGGGTAGCGCGATCTTCCAGATCCCGGCCCGCACGCCGGCGATGACGGCGATGACCGCCGCGACCCTCGACAGCCTCTCCGGCGGGCGGTTCCGTCTCGGCTTGGGCGTGTCCGGCCCGCAGGTCTCCGAGGGCTGGCACGGGGTGCGCTTCGGCAAGCCGCTGGGCCGCACCCGCGAGTATGTCGAGATCGTCAAGACCGCGCTGGCCCGCAAGCCGGTCGAGTACCACGGCGAGCACTACGAGCTGCCGCTGCCGGACGGGCCGGGCAAGGCGCTGCGGCTGACCCTGCACCCGGTGCGCGACGAGATCCCCATCTATCTCGCCGCGGTGGGCCCGAAGAACCTGGAGCTGGCCGGCGAGATCGCCGACGGGTGGCTCGCGGTGTTCTACGCCCCCGAGTTCGCCGCCGAGCAGGCCGCGCACATCGCCGCCGGCCGGGAGAAGGTCGGCAAGAGCATCGAGGGTTTCGACGTGGTCGCCAACGTGCCCGTGGTGGTCGGCGACGACGTGGCCAGCTGCGCCGAGCTGGTGCGCAACTACGCGGCGCTGTACGTGGGCGGGATGGGCAGCCGCAAGCAGAACTTCTACAACCAGCTCGCCACCCGGATGGGCTACGGCGAGGCCGCCGCCGAGGTGCAGGACCTCTACCTGGCCAAGCGGCACCGCGACGCCGCCGCGGCCGTGCCCATGGAGTTCATCGACCGCACCGCGTTGCTGGGCCCGGTCGACCGGATCGCCGAGCGGATGCGCGCCTACGCCGAGGCCGGCGTGACCACCCTGTCGGTGGCCCTGTTCGCCGGCGACGCCGAGGACGGGGTGCGCACGCTGCGCCAGATCGGCGAGGCGTACGCCAAGTCCGGCCTGGCGGAGTAGACGACGTGCAGATCTGGCAGGCGATCCTCCTCGGCGTCATCGAGGGGGTCACCGAGTTCCTGCCGGTCTCCTCGACCGGCCACCTGACCATCGCCGAGGGGCTGATGGGCATCCAGGTAGACGACGTGGGCGTCACCGCGTACACGGCGATCATCCAGGTGGGGGCGATCGCGGCGGCGATCATCTACTTCCGCCGCGACATCGTCCGCTTCGTCCTGGGCTTCGCGCGGGGCCTGACCAGTGCCGAGGCGCGCCGGCAGGAGGACTGGCGGATGGCGCTCATCGTCATTGCCGGCTCGTTGCCGATCGCCGTCGTCGGGCTGGCGGCCAAACCGCTCATCGAGGGCCCGCTGCGCAGCCTGTGGATGGTTGCCAACGCGCTCATCGTGTGGTCGGCGGCGATGGTCTACGCCGAGTACGCGGCCACCCAGAAGCGCGGCGAGAAGGACCTCACGTTCACCGACGGCCTCGTCATCGGGCTCGCCCAGTGCATCGCGCTGGTCCCCGGCGTGTCCCGGTCCGGTGCCACGATCAGCGCCGGGCTGCTGCGCGGCATCGACCGGGTCACCGCCACCCGGCTGTCGTTCTTCCTCGGCATCCCGGCGCTCAGCGCGGCGGGAGCGCTGGAGGCCGTCACGGCGGCCGGGGACGTCTCCCGGACCGTCGGCTGGGTCCCTACGCTGGTTGGCACCGTCGTGAGCTTCTTCGTCGCGTACGCGTCGATCGCGTGGCTGCTGAAGTTCGTCGCGGGCCACTCGATCGTCACGTTCGTGTGGTACCGGGTGGCCGTCGGGCTGGGCCTCATCGCACTGCTCGCGGCCGGCGTGATCGCCGCGACGTAGGCTCGCCCTCGTGGCCACCGTCATCCTGCTCCGGCACGGCCGGACCACCGCCAACGCCGGCGGCACCCTCGCCGGACACCAGCCGGTCCGGCTCGACGACACCGGGCTGCTGCAGGCGAAGGCGGCCGGCGAGCGGCTGGCCGGCGTGCCGCTGGCCGCGGTCGTGAGCAGTCCCCTCGTGCGCTGCCGGGAAACCCTCGGCCTCGCGCTGCCCGACGTCACCCCGCAGGTGGACGAGCGGCTGACCGAGTGCGGGTACGGTGAATGGGAGGGCCAGCCGCTCAAGAAACTGGCCAAGGATCCACTGTGGAAGGTGGTCCAGCAGCACCCGTCCGCGGCCACCTTCCCCGGCGGGGAGCCGATGGCGGCGATGTCGGCCCGGGCGGTCGCGGCGGTGCGGGACTGGGACGCCCGGGTCAACGCCGAGCACGGTCCGGGGGCGCTGTGGCTGGTGTGCAGCCACGGCGACGTGATCAAGGCGATCGTGGCCGACGCGCTGGGCGTACACCTCGATGGTTTTCAGCGCATCGTGGTCGAACCGGCGTCGGTGACGGTGATCAGTTACACCCCGATGCGGCCGTTTCTGGTGCGCCTCAACGACACCGGCGCGCCGCTGGCCTCGCTGGTGCCGCCCCCGCGCGCCCGGCGCCGGCGGGCACCTCGCTCCTCGGACGCGGAAGTCGGCGGCGGCGCCGGCGGCGCCCTCTGACACGGCGCCGGCGGCGCCCTCTGACACGGCGCCGGCGGCGCCCTCCGACGTGTGTCGGGGACGACGCGACACGCGACGCGACGGCGGCTAGGGTTTCTGGTATGACCCACCAGGTGTACGCGTTCGAGCCGCCGGAGCGGTTCGTGGCCGGAACCGTGGGTCCGCCGGGGGAGCGGACGTTCTTCCTGCAGGCCCGGGGCGGCGGTCGGCTGGTCACCGTGGCCCTCGAGAAGGTCCAGGTCGCGTTGCTGGCCGAGAAGCTCGACGAGCTGCTGGTCGAGGCGCACCGGCGCTTCGGCGTGGAGCTGCCACCGACCGAGACCGCCCCGACGGACAACGAGCCCTTGGACACCCCGCTGGACGAGGAGTTCCGGGTGGGCACGCTCGGGCTGGCTTTCGACGTCGACACCGCCACGGTGGTCATCGAGGCGATCGCCGTCGGCGAGGGCGAGGCCGAGGAGGAAGAGGACGAGGACGAGGACGATGAGGTCGCGGCCGACCGCGACCGGCTGCGGGTGCGGCTGACCCCGCAGGCCGCCCGCGCGTTCATCGAGCGCGCCCGCAAGGTCGTCGCCTCCGGGCGCCCGCCGTGCCCACTGTGCGGCCAGCCGCTCGACGCCAAGGGCCACCTGTGCCCCCGGCACAACGGCTACCGGCGGTAGCCTGCGGTGTCGGCGGATCCCCACGGCGCGGCCCCGGAGCCGGCCGAAGCGCCGCCGGTGCTCGCCGAGCACGACGCTCTCGCGCTGCTGCGCCACGGCGAGCTGGAGCTGGAGGGTCGCCTGGTCGACGCGTCCAACGCGACCATGCGCGCGTTCATCACCGCCGACGGCGTCACCGCCCGGTGCGTCTACAAGCCGGTGCGTGGCGAGCGGCCGCTCTGGGACTTCCCGGACGGCACCCTGGCGGGGCGGGAGGTCTCGGCGTACCTGCTGTCGGCCGGCGCCGGCTTCGACGTCGTCCCGCCGACCGTGCTGCGGGACGGGCCGCTCGGGCCGGGCATGTGCCAGCTGTGGATCGACGAGGAGCGCCAGGACGACCCGGTCGTGGGGTTCGTGCCGAGCAGGAAGGTGCCGACCGGGTGGCGCCGGGTCACCGCAGCGCGCGACGAGCGCGGCCGCCCGTACGCTCTCGTGCACGCCGACGACGCCCGACTGGTCCGGATGGCCGTCTTCGACGCCGTGATCAACAACGCCGACCGTAAGGGCGGGCACGTCATCGCGACGGTCGACGGCCGGATCTTCGGCGTCGACCACGGGGTGTCCTTCCACATGGAGGACAAGCTGCGGACCGTGCTGTGGGGTTGGGTCGGCGAGCCCCTGCCGACGCCGGCGGTCGAGCTGCTGGAGAAGCTGCGGGCGGACCTGGCCGGCCGGCTGGGTCCCGCGCTGGCCGAGCACCTCACCGCGATGGAGGTCGGGACGGTCGGGATGCGGCTCGAGCGGCTGCTCGCCATCGGCTGTTTCCCGCAGCCCGGCGACGGCTGGCCGGCCATTCCCTGGCCGCCCATCTGAGGCGCGGTCCACCGTGATGCAGAGCACCGCGGGGGACGCGGGGGCGCAGCCTGGGGCCCAACTAACCTTGACCCCTATGGACTCCTGGTCGGCACCCGACGTCGCGCCGCTGCCCGGCACCGGCACCACGCTCGCCCTGTTCGACTCGGCCAGGCGCGAGGTGGCCCCGACCGTCGCGGCCGCCGAGGGCCGGCCGGCCACGATGTACGTCTGCGGCATCACGCCCTACGACGCCACCCATCTCGGTCACGCCGCCACCATGATCACCTTCGACCTTGCGTACCGGGTCTGGCGCGACGCCGGGGTGCCCGTGCGATACGTGCAGAACGTCACCGACATCGACGATCCTCTGCTGGAACGAGCCAGCCGCGACCGGGAGGACTGGGTCGTCCTCGGCATGCGCGAGACCGCCCTGTTCCGCGAGGACATGGAGGCGCTGCGGATCCTGCCGCCGGCCCACTACGTCGGCGCCGTCGAGTCGATCCCGGACATCGCCGCCAGGATCGCCGACCTGCTCGACCGGGGCGCGGCGTACCGCCTCGACGACGGCACCGGCGACGTGTACTTCGACGTGTCGGCGGCGCCCCGGTTCGGGTACGAGTCGAACCTGTCCCGCCCGGAGATGCTGCGGCTGGCAGCCGAGCGGGGCGGCGACCCGCGCCGGCCGGGCAAGCGCGACCCGCTCGACCCGCTGCTGTGGCGGGGCTCCCGCGACGGCGAGCCGTCCTGGCCGGGCGGCGTGCTCGGGCCGGGCCGTCCGGGCTGGCACATCGAGTGCGCGGCCATCGCCCTGGGCCTGCTCGGCGACACCCTCGACATCCAGGGCGGCGGCAACGACCTGCTGTTCCCGCACCACGAGTGCTCCGCCGCGCACGCCGAGGTGCTGACCGGGGTGACCCCGTTCGCCTGGCACTACGTGCATGCCGGGATGATCGGCCTCAACGGCGAGAAGATGTCCAAAAGCCGGGGCAACCTGGTCTTCGTGTCCCGGCTGCGTGCCGACCACGTCGATACGATGGCCGTGCGGCTGGCCCTGCAGGCCGACCACTACCGCACCGACCGGCAGTGGACCGACGACGTGCTCAAGGCCGGGCAGCAGCGGCTGGCCCGCTGGCGGGAGGCGGTCGCCGCGCCGGCCGGGCCGCCCGGAGCCGCGGTGCTCGCCGGGGTGCGCGAGCGGCTGGCCGACGATCTGGACAGCCCGGGTGCACTGTCGGTGGTCGACACCTGGGCCGACGCGACGCTCGCCGGTGAGGGCGACGACCCGGGCGCGCCGGCACTGGTCCGGTCGACGGTCGACGCGCTGCTGGGCGTCCTGCTCTAAAGGACCTTCGCGAGGTGCTCCGCCACCACGTCGGCCGCCTGCTGGGTGCCGAGGTGGTCGTGGCCCGGCACCTCGATGACCTCGAAGCCGAGCTCGCGCAGCTCGCTGGCCTGAGCGCGCAGGCGGCGGGCGATCGTGCTGCCGCGCATCCCGGCGTGCATGGCGCAGCCGGGCTCACCATCGTCGCCGCCGTACCAGGCGACCTTCGGGCCGGGTAGCGCCCGCAGGGCGCCCCGGTCGTCGCGCTCCGCCCACGCCAGGTAGAGCAGCACGCTCAGCCACACCTGCCGGGCCTGCTCGACCTGCCCGGCGGCGACCAGCCCCGAGCGGGTGCCGTCCAGGACGCCGAGCCAGTAGTCGTGCGGGCCGAGGATCGGGAAGCCGCCCGCCACAAGGCCCGTGGCCCGGTCGCTGACCGGCGCGAGAAACGCCGCCATCGCCGCGGTGCCGGAGTAACCGCCGAGGGCGAACTCGCCGACCCGGGCGGCGTCCGCGACCGCGTGCAGGTCCGCGACGACAAGGTCGGTCGGGTACGCGTCGAGCGCCGGCGCGTCCCACCCGGCGGCCGGCACGTCACGAGGGATGTAGCGCACCACTCGATGGGACGCGCCCAGCTCGGCGGCGAGCGCCTCGTGCTCCTGCTGCGAGCGGCAGGGAAACACGATCGCCGGCCCTTCGCCGTCGACCGCGTACCAGAGTTCGAACCCGTCGCCGGCTCTCGCGGTACCCATGGATGTCCTTTCTAGCCGAGAGCCAGACCCGGCTCGTCATCGGGCAGGCCGGCGCGTGGGCCGGGCACCCGGTACTCCTCCGTGAGGGTCGTCATCGGCCCCGGCCACGCGGCCTGCGCGACCTCGATCGGCCGGTGCTCCGCGTCGTAGGCGACGTGCAGCAGCACGAGCACGGGGGTATCGGGGCGGATCTGCAGTAGCTCGGCCTCCTCGCGGGTGGGTAGGCGGGCGCTGAGCTGGTCGGTGGCGCTGGCGTACCGTCGGCCGGTGACCTCCTCGACCTCCTGGTAGAGCGGCCGGCCGAACGTTTGCGGCTGCTCCAGCGAGGTGCCGGCGACGTCGGAGGGGCGCAGCCAGGATGCGCCCACCTCGACCGGGGCCTCGCCGGTGCGCACCAGGTGGCGGCGGGCGAGCAGCTCGGCGCCGGGGGAGAGGCCGAACACCTCGGCCACGTCGGCCGGTGCCGGCGCCCGCCCGACCGAGATCAGGTGCTGGCGGTAGCGGGCGGCGAGGTCGGCGTGGTAGCCACGGGTGCCGCCGTAACGTCCGCGGGACAGGCGGTTGAGGCGGCGCTTCGTGCCACGGACGAACGTCCCGGAGCCGGGCTTGGTGATCAGCAGACCCTCGATGCGCAGCTGGTCGATCGTGCGCTGCACGGTCTGCTTGGCCACGCCGTACATCGCCGCGATGGCCGGGATGGAGGGCAGTCGCTCGCCGGGGGCCCACTCGCCGCGGTGGATGCGGGCGCGCAGTTGCGCGGCGATCTGGCGGTGCGGGAACTCGGCGGCACCAGGGTTGATGCTCACACCGTTAACCTAGCATCCTAGGACGGAATAGGGGGTGTGGTTCGTGAGATATCAATTCGCAATGCCGCGCCGGCTGCCTAAGGTTGCGGGCATGCAGGTGACACAGTCCGCGAAGCTCGCCAACGTCTGTTACGACATCCGGGGCCCGGTGCTGCACCAGGCCAAGCAGATGGAGGCCGAGGGCCATCGCATCCTCAAGCTCAACATCGGCAACCCCGCGCCCTTCGGCTTCGAGGCTCCGGAGGAGATCCTTCAGGACGTCATCCTCAACCTGCATGCCGCTCACGGGTACGGCGACTCGAAGGGCCTGCTGTCGGCCCGCCGCGCCGTGGTGCAGTACTACCAGCAGAAAGGGCTCGGGGGAGTCGACATCGAGGACGTCTACCTCGGCAACGGTGTCTCCGAGCTGATCGTGATGGCCATGCAGGCGCTGCTGGACAACGGCGACGAGGTGCTGATCCCGGCGCCGGACTACCCGCTGTGGACCGCCGCCGTCAGCCTGTCCGGAGGCCGGCCGGTCCACTACCTGTGTGACGAGCAGGCGGCCTGGTTCCCCGACCTCGACGACATCGCCGCGAAGATCACCGACCGCACGCGGGCGCTGGTCATCATCAACCCCAACAACCCGACGGGTGCGGTGTACTCGACCGAGGTGCTCGAAGGCCTCGTCGAGATCGCCCGCCGGCACAACCTGGTCGTCCTCTCCGACGAGATCTACGACAAGATCCTCTACGACGGCGTGTCGCACACCGCGACCGCGACCCTCGCGCCCGACCTGGTCTGCCTCACCTTCAACGGCCTGTCCAAGGCCTACCGGGTGGCCGGCTTCCGCACCGGCTGGATGGTGGTCTCCGGGGCCACCCAGCACGCCGAGAGCTACGTCGAGGGCCTGGAGATCCTCGCCAACATGCGGCTGTGCCCCAACATGCCCAGCCAGTTCGCCGTGCAGACCGCGCTCGGCGGGCACCAGAGCATCAACGACCTGGTCCTGCCCGGCGGCCGGCTCGTCGAGCAGCGCGACCGCGCCTGGGAGCTGCTCAACGAGATCCCGGGTGTGAGCTGCGTCAAGCCTTCCGGCGCGCTGTACGCGTTCCCGCGCCTGGACCCGGCGATGTACCCGATCGTCGACGACGAGAAGTTCGTGCTGGACCTGCTGATGCAGGAGCGGCTGCTGGTCGTGCAGGGCACCGGCTTCAACTGGCCGCGCCCGGACCACTTCCGGGTGGTCACCCTGCCCCGGGTCGCCGACCTGGAGGACGCGATCGGCCGGATCGCCCGGTTCCTGCGGACATACCGGCAGTAGCCCGGTCGGGATCGACGCATCACCACCCCGGGCCGGTCGCCGACGGGCCGGCCTGGCCACCGCGGCGGCGCAGGTACTTCTCGAACTCGTGAGCGATCTCGTCGCCGCTCAGCGGCTGCAGCCCGGCGTCCCCGGAGCGCTCCTCCAGCTCCCGCACATACTCGGCCAGCTCGGCGTCCTGCTCGGCGGCCGCCCGCAGGCGCTCCTCCCACTCGGCGGACTCCTCGGCCAGGTCGGCGACCGGCACCGGCAGGTCGAGCACGTCCTCGACCCGGTGCAGCAGCGCGAGGGTGGCCTTGGGGCAGGGCGGGTTGTTGGCGTAGTGCGGCACATGCACCCAGAACGAGATGGCCTCCAGCTCAGCCTTGGTGCACGCGTCCTGGAGGACGCCCACGATGCCGGTCGGCCCCTCGTACCGGTTGGGGGTCAGGTGGTACTTCTCGATCGTCGCCTGGTCGGCGGCGCTGCCCGTGACGGGCAGCGGCCGGGTGTAGGGCACGTCGGCGAGCAGCGCTCCGAGCAGCACGATCTGGGTCACCTCGAGGCTGTGGCAGACCTCGAGCAGCGAGTCACAGAAGGTGCGCCAGCGCATGCTCGGCTCGATGCCGCGGATGAGGACGACGTCGCGCTCGGCCCCGGGCGGGGTGGCCACGGAAAAGCGCGTCGTCGGCCACTCGATCCGCCGGGTCTCGCCCTCGGTCAGGGACACGATCGGCCGGTTGACCTGGAAGTCGTAGAACTCCTCCGGGTCCATCTCGCTCACCGGGCGGGCGTCCCACATCTGCTCGAGATGCTCCACAGCGGCGGTGGATGCGTCAGCAGCGTCGTTCCATCCTTCGAACGCGGCGATGGCGACAGGGGAGCGCAGAACAGGCAGGCCGTCGAACTCGGTCACCCGACCAGCGTACGTGGCCGGTTGACGTTCGGCCCTTCGGCCGCGCCGCAGGCGCTTCGCCCCCCTCGCTGAGTGGGGCGCCCCTATGACGGCGGGAACGGTGACAGGGCCGCCCCACTCAGCCGCAGGGGTGACCACCGGCACGCCCGGATCGCGGGAGTCGGGTGGGAGACGTCGGTGATCCCCGATAGCCTCGACCTGTGTCGCATCCACTGCTCACCGCGCTCACCGACCGGGTCCTCGTCACCGACGGCGCCATGGGCACGATGCTGCAGGCCGCCGATCTGAGCCTCGACGACTTCGACGGCCACGAGGGCTGCAACGAGATCCTCAACGTCACCCGCCCAGACGTGGTGCGCGGCGTGCACGAGGCCTACCTGGCCGCCGGTGCCGACTGTGTGGAGACCAACACGTTCGGTGCCAATCTCGCAAACCTGGGCGAATACGCCATCGAGGACCGCATCGAGGAGCTGAGCGAAGCCGGCGCCCGGATCGCCCGGGAGGCCGTCGACGCCTGGTCGACGCCGCAGCGGCTCCGGTTCGTGCTCGGCTCGATGGGGCCGGGGACGAAGCTGCCCACCCTGGGTCACGCGCCCTACGCCACGCTGCGCGACGCGTACCACCGCAACGCCGCCGGCCTGCTCGCCGGTGGCGCCGACGCGCTCATCGTGGAGACCTGCCAGGACCTGCTGCAGGCCAAGGCTGCGGTAATCGGGGCGAAGCGCGCCATGGCCGAGCACGGCCAGAGCGTGCCGCTGATCTGCCATGTGACCGTCGAGACGACCGGGACGATGCTGCTGGGCACCGAGATCGGGGCGGCGTTGACCGCCCTGGAGCCGCTCGGGGTCGATTTCATCGGTCTCAACTGCGCGACCGGGCCGGCGGAGATGACCGAGCACCTGCGATACCTGTCGCAGCACGCCACCGTGCCCCTGTCGGTGATGCCCAACGCCGGCCTGCCCGAACTGACCAGCGAGGGCGCGGCCTACCCGCTGACCGCCGACGAGCTGGCCGAGGCGCTGCACCGGTTCGTCACCGACTACGGGGTGCGCCTGGTCGGCGGCTGCTGCGGCACCACGCCGTCCCACATCGAGGCGGTCGTGGCGAAGATCAACAGTATCGGGCCGAAGACCCGCGAGCCGAAGCCCGAGCCGGGCGTCGCGAGCCTCTACCATCACGTGCCGTTCGCCCAGGACGCCAGCGTGCTGATGGTCGGCGAGCGCACCAACGCCAACGGGTCGAAGGCGTTCCGCGAGGCGATGCTGGCCGCCGACTGGCAGTCGTGCGTGGAGATCGCCCGCTCGCAGGCGCGCGACGGCTCGCATCTGCTCGACCTCAACATCGACTACGTGGGCCGCAACGGCGCCGCCGACATGCGGGAGCTGGCCGGCCGGTTCGCCACCGCGTCCACGCTGCCGATCATGCTCGACTCGACCGAGCCGGACGTGCTCGAGGCCGGCCTGGAGATGCTCGGCGGCCGCTGCGTGATCAACTCGGTCAACTTCGAGGACGGCGACGGCCCCACCTCGCGGTACGCCCGGATCATGCCGCTGGTCCGCGAGCACGGCGCCGCGGTGGTGGCCCTGACCATCGACGAGGAAGGCCAGGCGCGCACCGCCGACTGGAAGGTGCGGGTCGCCGCCCGGCTCATCGACGACCTGACCGGCCGGTGGGGGATGGCCCGGCACGACATCCTCATCGACTGCCTGACGTTCCCGATCGGCACCGGGCAGGAGGAGACCCGCCGCGACGGCGTCGAGACGATCGAGGCCATCCGGGAGATCTCCCGCCGGTACCCGGGGGTGAACTTCACCCTGGGCATCTCCAACGTCTCCTTCGGGCTCAACCCGGCGGCCCGCCAGGTGCTCAACTCCGTGTTCCTGCACGAATGCGTGCAGGCCGGGCTGACCAGCGCCATCGTGCACGCTTCCAAGATCCTCCCGATGGCCCGCATCCCCGACGAGCAGCGGGAGATCGCCCTCGACCTGGTCTACGACCGGCGGCGGGAGGGCTACGACCCGTTGCAGCGGTTCATGGAGCTGTTCGAAGGGGTCGACGTGACCAGCGCCCGCGCCACGCGCGCCCAGGAGCTGGCCGGGCTGCCCCTGGACGAGCGGCTCAAGCGGCGCATCATCGACGGCGAGCGGACCGGCCTGGAGGCCGACCTCGACGAGGCGCTGACCGGCCGGTCCGCGCTGAGCATCATCAACGACATCCTGCTCGACGGCATGAAGGTCGTCGGTGAGCTGTTCGGCTCCGGGCAGATGCAGCTGCCGTTCGTGCTCCAGTCGGCCGAGGTCATGAAGGCGGCCGTGGCCTACCTCGAGCCGCACATGGAGAAGGCCGACGCCGGCGGCAAGGGCCGCATCGTGCTCGCCACCGTCAAGGGCGACGTGCACGACATCGGCAAGAACCTGGTCGACATCATCCTGAGCAACAACGGCTACGAGGTGGTCAACCTCGGCATCAAGCAGCCGATCACCGCGATCCTCGACGCCGCCGAGAACCACCGGGCCGACGCGATCGGCATGTCCGGCCTGCTCGTCAAGTCCACCGTGATCATGAAAGAAAACCTGGAGGAGATGAACAACCGCGGCGTCGGCAAGCGCTGGCCGGTCCTGCTGGGCGGCGCCGCGCTCACCCGCGCGTACGTCGAGGACGATCTGCGCGCCATCTACGCCGGTGACGTGCACTACGCGCGGGACGCCTTCGAGGGACTGTCCCTGATGGACCGGGTGATGACCGCCAAGCGCGGCGGTGTCGCCGTGGTCGACGCCGAGCGCGAGGCGGCCCTGGAGGCGCGACGCCTGCGGCGCCAGAAGACCGCCGCCACGGTACGCGAGGAGCTGCCCGGCCTCGACGACACCTCCGAGTATTCGGCGCTGCTGGACGAGCGGGCCACGTTCCTCGGGCAGTGGGGTCTACGCGGCAGCCGCGGCGGCAGCGGACCGTCCTATGAGGAGCTGGTCGAGACCGAGGGGCGACCCCGCCTGCGGTACTGGCTGGACCGCCTCGCCGCCGACAAGATCCTGGAGGCAGCGGTCGTCTACGGATACTTCCCGGGCTACTCCGAAGGCAACGACCTGGTCGTGCTCGACGAGAACGGGGCGTCCGAAGTGGCCCGGTTCACGTTCCCCCGGCAGCGCACCGGGCGCCGGTTGTGCCTGGCCGACTTCTTCCAGCCACGCTCGGATGGTCTCGACGTGGTCGGCTTCCAGTTGGTGACCGTGGGGCAGCCGGTCAGTGAGTACACGGCGAAGCTGTTCGCCGAGCACGCCTACCGCGACTACCTGGAAGTGCACGGCCTGTCGGTCCAGCTGACCGAGGCGCTGGCCGAATACTGGCACAAGCGGGTACGCGAAGAGCTGGTGCTTCCCGGCGGGCGGCGGGTGTCTGATGAGGACCCGGCCGACCTCGATGGCCTGCTGCGCACCGACTACCGCGGTTGCCGGTACGCGTTCGGCTACCCGGCCTGCCCGGATCTGGAGGACCGGGCGAAGGTGGTGTCGCTGCTGCGGCCGGAGCGGATCGGCGTGTCGCTGAGCGAGGAGTTCCAGCTCGTGCCCGAGCAGGCCACGGACGCCATCATCACCCACCACCCGGACGCCACGTACTTCAACGCCAAGTGACGGGTAAATGGGTCTTGACCTGCGGAAACACATCTCGACGAACCTCCTAGGCCGTCTCCAGGCCGTCAACCGGGTCCGGACCGTCATGGCCGAAGGTCTGGTCGATGGCCTGGCGGGTCCGGTCCTCGCTGCTGGGTAGCAGGTGCGTGTAGGTCCGCAGGGTGAACCCGGGGTCGGAGTGCCCGAGGTACGCCGCCAGGGCGTTGACGCTCTCGCCGGCGTCCAGCAGCACTGAGGCGTAGGTGTGACGCAGCACGTGCATGCCGTTCTGCCGGCTGTCCTCGATGCCAGTGGCCTTGAGCGCGGGTTTCCAGACGTGGCCGTTGAAGCCGTTCCGGTTCACCGGTTGCAGGTCGGCCGTGTAGAGATACAGCGCCACCGTTCGTGGCTTGCCGGTCGAGGTGCCCCAAGGCAGCGTGATTGGGGTGGGCGGATACTGGTGCGCGTGCGCCTTGAGGCGTCGCAGCACCGAGCTGGGTTCGGAGCAGAATTCTCATGTCCACCAGCCCGGAGCAAGCTGTCTGCCCACTCGGACCATGCCGCGTCCGCTGGCAGCGGATGCCATGCGGTGGCATGCGGTGGCATGCGGTGGCATGATGATCCCCACTATCCTCGGAGATCATCGTGCCTGTCACTGCTGAACTTGTCCTCGACTTCGCCACCTACCGGCGCATCGTATTCGCGCCAGGTGGTCGTGGTCGCTGGCTGCTACCCATCATGGGCATCGTCATCCTCCTCTGGCAGGGCGTGCTGGCACTGACTGGCGGAGGTTTGACCGCGATCCTGCTGGCCATCGTGGGCCTGATAATCAGCTTCTTGCCGGAACTGCTCGTGTTACTTGGCTGGCAGCAGGTGCGCAGGCTGAGAGTTCAGCCGTGGCGTTACGAGGTCACCGACGCGAGCGTCGGTATACACACCTCGCAGACCAGCGTGAAGGTGGACTGGGACGGCATCTCTCGGGCTCGCATTCGTCGGCACGCGTGGGTGTACACAGTCGCGAGCACGAGGCGTTCCCTGGTCGTACCTCGCGCAGCGTTCTCGCCCGACGCGCAGGCGGAAATCGATCGGTTCGTCCGCGAGCACCGTTTCCCGATGCCCGTTTCGGCCTGATCGGTCGAGCGGTAGGGCTAGGGAAGACGACCAACGAGACCGGCCTTCGATCCCGGAGCCTCCACCGTGGCTGTACAGCCATCGGTACAGCCAAGCCGGCCGACGCGGGCCGGGGGATGGCGACGACCGCCGACAACTCCCGCAGGTCAGCGGCACCGGCCTACACCGGCCGACAACGCGCGTCGACTTTGCAAGGCGCGGATTCGCTCAGTACGGCGACGTTGTCGGGGACCAGATGGGGACCCCACGTCCTGCGCGATGCTGAACACGCCGCACTCCTTGACACGTCAGTCCGCGCCACGATCGCGCCTGACGTGCGCAAACGCCTAACACATCGTCCTGGGGGACAAGGGGTCGACGCCGAGGCGAAAAATGGAGCGGCTTGATCCGCACCAGTGCGTTGAGGGCGCTGCATCTGGTGACGGATGCCGCCGGTCAGCCGTCCAGGGCGGCGTGCACCAGGTCGCGGAACTCGTCGTCGGGGATAGCGGCGGCGGCGTCGGGCCGTAGTTGGATGGTCCCCTTGCTCGTCTTGAGCTCGGGGTGGCGGGCGGTGAACCCGCCGTCGTGGCCCTGGTCCCAACCGTAGATCGACACCCCGTGCTTCCACACGCCGAGGAAGAGGCGGCGGCGGCCGACCTTGTAGGTGGGCATCTGGTAGGAAAGGACAACCGCGGCGTCGGGGTGCGCCTCAAGGACCAGTCGGTGCAGGCGATCGAACAAGGGCCGGTGCTCGGGGGCGATGGCGTCGATGTAGTCCCGCACAGCGTCGTCCATCCGCCCATTATCATCGTCGAGCCCCAGTGCCCCGTGGGCGCCTACGATCCGACTGTGAGGCGCAGAGGACAGCCTCAATCGCGGCCGTGGCGGTGGGGGTGCTGGCAGCGGGGTTGGGGGTCGCAAGTAGCTCCCTGGCCCCGCGATCACAGCTCACGACAAGGACTTCGCGCCGACACGAGTGCGGTCGTCACCGAAAGCGCCGCCAGCAACGCCCAACCCGGTGTGACGCTACGGTCTGGTGGATGATGACACCAGACGTCGATCCGCCGCTCGCGCCCGACGAGCTGGTGAGCACCGGGACCGAACGCGACGTACTGGAAGCGTTCCTCGATTTCCACCGCGGGGTGATCCAGCGCAAGGCTCGCGGGCTGTCGGAGGAGGATGCGCGCCGGAAGCTGGTGCCGTCCCTCACCACGCTGGCCGGTCTCGTGAAGCACCTCATCGGGGTGGAGCGGCACTGGTTCCAGGCGGTGCTGGCGCAGTCCCCGGCGCGCAGCCTCCCGGCCAACAGCAAGGGCGACGACGCCAGTTGGCTGGTCGACGATGGCGAGACGCTCGACGGGCTCATCGCGGAGTACGACCGGACATGCTCGTGGTCGCGGCAGGCCGCCGCCCGCTTCGCGCTCGAGGACGCGGTGCCGCACAGGCGGTTGGGTCAGGTGTCGCTGCGCTGGATCTACGTCCACATGATCGAGGAGACCGCCCGGCATGCCGGCCACGCCGACATCCTGCGCGAGTTGACCGACGGCGCCACGGGCGTGGACGGCTGAGGAGGCCTTGACGAGCGCCGGCCGTCCGACGCGTTCTGACGCTGGGCCGCCGCCGCGGTCCGGAAGAGGAGGGCGCTCACGGGAGCCCCGGCGGGAGCGTGCATGCGGTCAGCGCGCGATCGGCGTGACCTTGTCGACGGCCTTGCGGGTGATCTGCTCGGTCGCGCCGGCGTCGACGGTTGGCAGGCCGAAGCTGATGATGGTGGACACGACGTTGTTGACACGCCCGGCGATCAGGTATCCGCCCAGGGTCAGCTTCTTGCCGCCCCTGCTGGCGGTTGCTTCGAGCTTGAACGCCGCGGTCTCGTCGCCGAGTTTCGGGAACGAGGCGTTCGCGATCTTGACCCGAGCCCCGCCGTCCTCGTCCTTCACGGTGAACCCGCCACACTTGGTCACCGCGTCGCGGACCTGCGCTATGTCCTTCTGCAGCACGGCGGCATCCTTGTAGCTCTCCACCGTGTGCCGGACGAACGGCCCCGTGGCCGCCTTCTCGAACTTGGTGCTCACGACGGCCTGCTCGGCGCTGGCGGAATCCTCACCGAACTCGTTGAACAGGCGGTTGCACTCCGCGCTGGTGGAGGTGACCGACGAGGTATCCTCCGGCTGGGGACTTCCGCCGGTTCCGGGGCTCTCCTCGGGACTTGCCGCGTATCCGGTGGGCATGTCGGACAGCGCGAGGAGACCCTTCTTCAGCTCCTCGGCAGTGGGCACTTTGGCCGACGGCGAGGCGGATGCCTTGCCCTTGCTGTTGGACTTCGTCGATCCGCACGCAGCGGTCGACGCTCCTGCGAACAGGAGCAATGCTGTTGCCCTGGCACCATGCGACGAATCATGCGGACAGTAGTGCCACAGCTGCATCGATCAATGCGTCTGGTCGTGCGCACGACACAGACTGCCGCACTATGACCGCACCGCCCGCGTCGCTGGAGACAATGGACGGCCGTCCACCGTGGACAGGTCCGCCTCGAAGTGTCGCGCTCCTCGCTGACCAGTCCGGCCCCGCGCAGCACCCGCAGGTGGTGGGAGACGGCCTGCTGGGACAGCGGGACCTCGTCGGCGATCTCGCCCACCGCGCGGGGGCGCTCGTGGACCACGGCCAGGATCGCCCGCCGGTTGCTCATACTTGTGGTTGGAGGTGGTCAGGTGCTGGAAGCCGTGCTCTTCGACATGGACGGCACGCTCGTCGACAGCGAGAAGGTGTGGGACGTGGGCCTGCGGGAGCTGGCCCGTCGGTACGGAGGAGAGCTGTCGGCGGCGGCCCGCACCCGCATGATCGGGACCAGCATGGCCGAGTCGATGGACATCCTGCACCACGACATCACCCAGCCGTGGCGCGACCCCTACACCAGCGTGAGCTGGCTGGAGCGCCGGGTGAGCGAGCTGTTCGCCGAAGGCCTGATCTGGCGGCCCGGCGCCCGGGAGCTGCTCGCCGCCGTGCGCACCGCCGGGATACCCACCGCGCTGGTCACCGCGACCCGCCGGCACCTGGTCGACGTCGCACTGGGCACGATCGGCGGCGACAACTTCGACGTCGTGGTCTGCGGCGACGAGGTTGAGCGCACCAAACCGCACCCGGAGCCGTACCTGACGGCCGCTGCCAAGCTGGGCGTGCACCCGCGGCGGTGCGTCGCGATCGAGGACTCGCCGACCGGCGTGGCCAGCGCCCGGGCGGCCGGCTGTGTGGTGGTGGCCGTGCCGAGTGAGGTCGCCCTGGCCGACGTCGACGACATCGTGCTGGTCGACAGCCTCGAGCTGCTCGACGTGGCCGCACTGCGCCGCTTCGTCCAGCCGTGATCATGTAGAGAAAGTGGGGTCACGACCCCACTTTCTCTACATGATCATGATCACTGGCTGGCGCTACTCGTGGGCGATCGCGTTCAGCACGTTGATACGTGCACCCCGGATCGCCGGCAGCACCGCGGCGACCACGCCCACGACCGCGGCGAGCACCAGGTACGTGCCCATCTGCGACCACGGCAGCGCGAGGCTCGTGATGCCCTCGCTCTTGAGCGCCCGCACCACCGCCGCGCCCAGTCCGCTGCCGACCGCGAGACCGAGCAGCGCCCCGAACACCGAGATCACCACGGACTCCACGGTGATCATGCGCATCACCTGAGCCCGGCCCAGCCCGATCGCCCGCAGCAACCCCAGCTCGCGGGTGCGTTCGAGGACGGACAGCGCGAGGGTGTTGATGATGCCCAGGACCGCGATGAGGATCGCCAGCGCCAGCAGGATCTGGATCATCGTCAGCACCGTGTCGAACTGCCTGCTCTGCTGGTCGATGAACCCGCTGCGATCGCTGACGGTCACCTCCGGGCTGTCGGCGAGGAGCTGGTCGACCTGGGTGCGCACCGAGGCGACGCTCGTGCCCGGCGCCACCCGCAGGTAGGCCTGCGACGGCTGGGCCACGCGCAGGTCGGGGATCACCGACGCGGACACCAGCATCCCCCGGTACACGTCGTTTTTGGCGTAGATCCCGGCGACCGTCATGGTGTGCGGCGTGCCGCGGGCGAACTGGACGGTCATCGTCGAACCGGCGTGCAGCTTCAGCTCGGCCGCCCGTTTCTCGTCGAGCACGAGCTGGTCCGGGCCGAGCGCCGCGAGCGACCCTTCTGTCGCCCGGAGCGGGAACATCGCGGCCATCGCGGGCAGGTCGGTGACCACGGCCACCCCGCGTGGCTGGCCGTCGACCATGGCCATGTCGGTGTACTCGCCGGACACGTCCCGCACGCCGGGGATCTGGCGGGCCCGGTCGAGCACCGCCGGGTCGAAGGTGGGCGGCTGCGGGCTGGTCTGGTCACCGGAGACGATCAGGTCCGCCTTCACCTGGGTGTCGCCCAGCTGGCGCATGCTCGAGGTCGCCGAGGCCAGCACCACGTTGACGCCGGTAATCAGCGCCAGCCCGACCATGAGCGCGGCCGCGGTGATCGCGGTGCGGCGTGGGTTGCGACCCGAGTTGAGCCGCCCCAGCTTGCCCGGCACCGACCAGGAGAACAGCCGGCCCAGGACCGACACCACCGGCCGGGCGACCAGCGGGGTCAGCAGCGCGACGCCGATGAAGCTCACCAGCACACCGCCGAGGATCAGCCACAGCGTGTTGTCGTGCGCCCTGCCCGACAGCCCGTACCCGAGAATGGCGGCACCGACGGCGGACAGCAGGCCACCGGAGACGGTGACCCGGGTCAGCGGCCGGTCCGGGGTCGCGACCTCCTGCAGCGCGGCCACCGGCGGGATGCGGGAGGCGCGCAGCGCCGGCAGCAGCGCGGCGACGAGCGTGACGACGATGCCCACGCCGAACGCCCCGATCACCGCCGCGGCCGGCACGCCGACGCTGTCCAGCGGCAGGTCGGCGCTGCCCATGTGACCGAACAGGTAGGCGAGGCCGGCGCCCACGCCCACGCCGGCGGCCAGGCCGAGCGCCGACGCGACGACACCGATGGCCGACGCCTCGATCAGGACCGCACCGATCATCTGCCGGCGGCTGGCGCCGATCGCGCGCATCAGCGCCAGCTCCCTGGTGCGCTGCGCCACGATGATCGAGAACGTGTTGAGGATCAGGAACACGCCGACGAACAGTGCCACGCCGGCGAAGCCGAGCAGGATGTTGTTGAAGAACGCCAGCCCCTTGCGGAACTCACCGACGGTCTCGTCCTGCAGTTGCTTGCCGGTCTTGACCACGTACGTGTCGCCGACCGCAGTGCGCACGGCATCGCGCAGCTTCGCCGGGCTCGTACCCGGCGCGGCCGTGACGTCGATGCTGGAGTAGACGCCCTTGGCGCCAAGCATCAGCTCCTGCGCCACCGGCTCGGTGAAGTCGACGACCATCGAGCCGCCGATGGAGTCCCGGCCGCCGCTGTAACCGAACACACCCACCACGGTGAACGTCTTCTTCGGCTGGAGCGTGAGGATGCCGACCTGGTCGCCGACCTTGAGCCCGGCGGCCTTGGCGAGCGCCGCGTTGACGGCGACCTCGGTGTCGGCCTGCGGGCCACGCCCCTCGCGCAGCTTGACCACGTCCGACGTACCGGTCCAGTTGGCGCCGAAGCGCGGCGGGCCGAACGACGTGACGACCTTGCCGTTGCGGCCAATGACGCGGGCGCCGTCGGCCTGCGCCATACCGGTCGCCGTCGCCACCCCGGGCACCGACCGCACCGTGGCCAGGACGTCGGCCGGCAGGTTGGCCGGCTGCTCACCGTTGTCGGTACCCTTCACCGGCGGCTTGGCGGTGACCGACACGTCGGTGCCGGCGTAGACACTGGCGAAGAGGCTGTCGAAGGAGCGGCCCAGCGTGTCGGTGAGCACGAACGCCCCGGACACGAACATCACCCCGAGCACCACGGCCAGGCCCGACAGGACCAGCCGCAGCTTGCGGGACAGCACGCTCCTGAGGGTGGCGCGGAACATCTCAGGCCACCGCCCCGACGGTGTCCAGGCTCTTCATGGTGTCCAGCACAGCGTCCGCGGTCGGCGCGGCCAGCTCGCTGACCACCTGCCCGTCGGCCAGGAACAGCACCCGGTCGGCGTACGCGGCGGCGTTGGGGTCGTGGGTGACCATGACGACGGTCTGGCCGAATTCGCGCACTGACCGGCGCAGGAAGCCCAGCACCTCGGCGCCGGAGCGGGAGTCGAGGTTGCCGGTCGGCTCGTCGGCGAAGACGACCTCGGGCCGGGCGACCAGCGCCCGCGCGCAGGCCACCCGCTGCTGCTGGCCGCCGGACAACTGCGACGGGCGGTGCCCGAGCCGGTCGCCGAGGCCGATGGTGTCGATGACCGTCCGGAACCACTGCTTGTCCGGCTTGCGCCCGGCGATCGACAGCGGCAGCAGGATGTTCTCCTCCGCCGTCAGCGTGGGCAGCAGGTTGAACTGCTGGAAGACGAACCCGACCTGGTCGCGGCGCAGCTTGGTGAGGCCCCGGTCGGACAACCCCGTGATCTTCGTATCACCGACGTAGACCTCGCCGCGCGTGACCGAGTCCAGCCCGGCGAGGCAGTGCATCAGCGTCGACTTGCCGGACCCCGACGGCCCCATGATCGCGGTGTAGACCCCCCGATCCAGGTCCACGCTCACTCCGCGCAAGGCCGCCACCTGGGCCTCGCCGCTGCCGTACACCTTCCACACGTCCACCGCGCGGGCCGCTGTCTGCAGCCGGCTCATCGTGAGTGTCACCGCTCCTCCTTGACGCGCATTGTCATGAACTCATCGTCACGGCGCTGACGTGCGAATACGTCGTCGCGGTGGGGGAGGCGACCCGTGTATTGCGGTCGGGGCCGGACCCCGGTCGGCTCTCAGGGGAAACCCCCAATCCGCGGGTACGCCAGGAGCCGCGGCGTGCGTAAACCGCCTCAGGGGCCGGGTACGCGCGAGGGGCGCCTCCCAAACCGGAAAGCGCCCCTCGTCGGGTGCGGCTACTCGTACGCGATGGCGTTGAGGACGTTGAGCCGGGCCGCCCGGATCGCCGGGATGACGGCCGCCACCACGCCCACCACGGCACCTGCGATGATGTAGGTGACCATCAGCCCCCAGGGCAGCGCCAACTCGGTGAAACCCTTGTCCTTGAGCGCACGGACCACGGCCGCGCCCAGGCCCGCGCCGACCACCACCCCCAGCAGCGCCCCGAACAGCGAGATCACCACGGACTCGACGGTGATCATCCGCATCGTCTGGCCGCGGCGCAGCCCGATGGCGCGCAGCATGCCCAGCTCGCGGGTGCGCTCGAGGACCGACAGCACGAGCGTGTTGACGATGCCGAGCACCGCGATCAGCATCGCGACGCCGAGCAGGATCTGCACGATCGTGAGCACGATGTCGAAGAAGCTGGTCGCGTTGCCCACCCACTCCTTGCGGGTCAACACGTTGACCTCCGGGCTGTCCTTCAGGATCGTGTCGATCTCGCTCTTGGCGGTCGCCGCCTTCGCGCCCGGGCGCAGCTTCACGTACGCCTGGTTGGCCGTCGCCGCCCGGAACCCGGCTGTCGCGTCGGTCCAGGAGATCAGCATGCCGTTGGCCGCTTCGCTCTTCGCGTAGATGCCGGTGAGCGTGAACGGGCGGGCCTCGCCGCGCGGCAACTGGACGCTCACCCGGTCGCCGACCTTCCAGTGCTTGTTCTTGGCCGTCTCGTCGTCGACCACGAACTCGCCGGCGCTGATCTGGTTGATCCTTCCGTCGGTGGTCTCCACCTTGAGGATGCGCACCGCCGCCGGCAGGTCGTCGTACGCCGCGATGAACTGCTGCTTGTCGTTGACCTTCGCACCGTCGTAGGAGAGCGCGGCCACGGCGTCCACGTCGGGCAGCCCGCGCACGCGCTGCAGCGCGCCCGGGTCGATCGCCGGTGGGATCGGACCGGTCTGCTGCCCGGCGATCACCAGGTCGGCCTGCAGTTGCTTCTCGACGACGCTACCGATGCTCTGGGTCGCCGACGCGAAGATCGTGCTGATCCCGGTGACCAGCGCGACGCTGATCATCATGGCCGCGGCGGTGATGGCCGTGCGGCGCGGGTTGCGTGCCGAGTTGCGCCGGCCGAGCTGGCCCGGCACCGACCAGGAGAACAACCGCCCGAGCAGCGACACGATCGGCCGGCCCAGCAGCGGAGTCAGCAGGGCGACCGCGATGAACGTGGTCAGCACCCCGGCCAGCACCATGATCAGCGTGTTGTCGTGCGCCCTGCCGGACAGCCCGTACGCCAGGACTCCGCCCCCGGCGACCAGCAGAATGCCGCCTCCGACGGTCAGCCAGGTCAACGGCTGGTCGTTGGTGCTGGCCTGACGCATCGCGGCGATGGGCGCCACCCGCGACGCCTGGAACGCCGGCAGCAGCGCGGCGACGAGCGTCACGCCGACGCCGACGACGAACGACACGATCCACGCCGCCGGCGGCACGCCCAGGCTGGCCGCCTCAAGGTCGCCGTTTAGCGTGGTCAGCACGTACGCGCCCGCCGAGCCGACGCCGACCCCGAGCCCGAGGCCGATCAGCCACGACACCACGCCGATCACGGTCGCCTCGATCATCACCGAGCCGATCATCTGACTGCGGCTGGCGCCCATCGCGCGCAGCAGCGCCAGCTCCTGGGTGCGCTGTGCCACGATGATCGAGAACGTGTTGAGGATCAGGAACACCCCGACCAGCAGGGCCACGGCCGCGAAGCCGAGCAGGATGTACGTGACGAACGACAGCGCTTTCTTGATCTGGTCGGAGCTCTTTTTGGCCAGCTCCTTGCCGGTGTCGATCTGGTAGCCGGCGCCGAGCTCGGAGCGCAGCGCGTCGCGGACCTTCGTCAGGTCCTTCTTGTCGGTGACCTTCACGTCGATCGCGTTGTAGACGCCCTGGGCACCGAGCATGAGCCGCTGGGCCACCGGTTCGGTGAACCTGATCGTCTGCTCGCCGCCGATCGAGTCGCGACCCCCCGCGTACTCGACGATGCCCACCACCGTGAACAGCTGCTTGGGCGCGAGGGTGAGCACCCCGATCTGCTCGCCGATCTTGAAGTCGCCCATCTTGGCCAGGCCGGCGTTGATCACTATCTCGTCGGGTGCCTGGGGCGCCCGGCCGTCGCGGAGCTTGACCAGCTCGTCCTCGCCGGTCCAGTTGGTGCCGTAGCGCGGAGCCCCGCCGGGGCCGCCGAGCACCTTCCCGTTGTGCCCGATCGCCCGCGCCCCGTCGGCGAACACCAGGCCGGTGGCCTTGCGTACCCCGGGGACGGCGGCGGTCCGCTCGATCATGGACGCCTGGATGGTGCCCGGCACCGCCGAGGACTGGTCGCCGTTTGCGGTGACCTTGGGCTTGGCCTGGACCTGGATGTCGGTGTAGTCGTATGCGCTGGTGAACAGCGAGTCGAAGGTGCGCCCGAGGGTGTCGGACAGCACGAACGCGCCCGACACGAACATGACCGCCAGGACCACTGCAAGGCCGGACAGCAGCAGCCGAAGCTTGCGGGACAGCAGGCTCTTGAACGTCGCGCGCAGCATCACACGGCCTCGGCGCGCACGTCGTGCGCCTCGGCGGCGAGCACGTCGGCGGTGCTGACGTCCAGGCGCTTGAGCCGGTCGAGGACCGCCTCCGCGCTGGGGTTGAGCAGCTCGTCGACGACGCGGCCGTCGGCGAGGAAGATCACCCGGTCGGCGTAGGACGCCGCGTTGGGGTCGTGGGTGACCATGACGATGGTCTGGCCGAAGTCGCGTACCGAGTTGCGCAGGAAGCCCAGCACCTCGGCGCCGGAGCGGGAGTCGAGGTTGCCGGTCGGCTCGTCCGCGAAGATCACCTCGGGTCGGGAGATCAGCGCCCGGGCGCAGGCGACGCGCTGCTGCTGGCCGCCGGAGAGCTGGCTGGGCCGGTGCCGCAACCGGTCCCGCAGCCCTATCGTGTCGATCACCCGGTCGAACCACTGCTTGTCGGGCTTGCGGCCGGCGATCGACAGCGGCAGCAGGATGTTCTCCTCCGCGGTCAGCGTGGGCAGCAGGTTGAACTGCTGAAAGATGAAGCCGACCTTCTCTCGGCGCAGGTTGGTCAGCGCCCGGTCGGACAACCCGGTGACCCGGGTGCCCCCGATGACCACCTCGCCCCGGGTAACCGTGTCCAGGCCGGCCAGGCAGTGCATCAGCGTCGACTTGCCGGACCCCGACGGCCCCATGATCGCCGTGTATCGCCCCCGCTCGAGCTCCACGCTGACCCCGTGGAGGGCGATGACCTGGGCCTCGCCGCTGCCGTACACCTTCCACACGTCCTGCGCGCGGGCGGCGACATGCGCCGCCGTCGAAACGCTCGCGGTCACGTTTACGTCCCTTCGAAAGTTCCCCGTTTCGTCCATGAACGACGGTAGGCGGCGTTCGCCACCGGGGAGTCCTGCCTGCGGATAATCGTCAGATACGCCTCGCGGAGGAGGGCGTCTCCACCCCGTAGGGTCAGGCTTTGCCGGCCCCAGCTTAGGAGCGCGGTCCGTGCTGAGGCGCGCGGTTTTGGTCAGGCGCCCGGCCGCACCAGGCCGCTCTCGTAGGCGAGGACGACCGCCTGCACCCGGTCACGCAGACCCAGCTTGGTCAGCACGTGCCCCACGTGGGTCTTGACCGTCGTCTCGCTGACCTGCAGCTGGCGGGCGATCTCGGCGTTGGACAGCCCGCGGGCGACCTGGACGAGCACCTCGCGCTCCCGGTCGGTAAGCATCTGCAGGTCGCGGGGCGGGGCAGCGTCCGGGTCGGGCAGCGTTTCGGCGAACTTGTCCAGCAGCCGCTTGAGGATGCGCGGCGCGACCACCGCCTCGCCGGCGGCGACTGTCCGGATCGCGACAACCAGGTCGTCCGCGGGCACGTCCTTGGCCAGGAAACCGCTCGCACCCGCCCGCAGCGCGCCCACCACGTACTCGTCGAGGTCGAACGTGGTCAGGATCAGCACCCGCACCGGCAGCCGCGCCGCGACGATGGCCCGGGTCGCGGCCACCCCGTCCATGCGCGGCATCCGGATGTCCATCAGCACGACGTCGGGCAGCAGCCGGCGTGCCAGGTCGACCCCCTCGGCGCCGTCGCCGGCCTCGCCCACCACGTCCAGGTCGGGCTCGCCGCCCAGGACCATCCGGAACCCGGTCCGCAACAGTGGCTGGTCGTCGACGAGCAGTACCCGCACCGGCCTCGCTTCGGTCACTTGCCGCTACCCCCGTCCGACGCCTCGACAGGGATTCTCGCTGATACCCGGAACCCGCCCCCGGGCCGGGGCCCGGTGCGCAGCGTGCCGCCGTAGAGCATGACCCGCTCCCGCATACCGAGCAGCCCGTGGCCGACCCCGGCGGTGCCCAGCCCCGGACCCCGGCCGGTGTCGCACACCTCCAGGGTCAGCCAGTACGTGCCGATGTCCACCCGTACCTCCGCCGTCGCCGCGCCGGCGTGCTTGAGCACGTTGGTCAGCGCCTCCTGCACGATGCGGTACACGGTCAGCGCGATCCCCGGGTCGACCGCGCCCGGGTTGCCGTCGACCTTCAGGGTCACCGGCAGGCCCGCCTCGCGTACCTGCTCGGCCAGGCTTTCCAGGTGCGCCACGCCCGGGTGCGGGGCCAGTTCCCCGGCCGGCTCGTGGTCGGCGCGCAGGATGTCGAGCAGGCGGCGCAGCTCGCGCAGCGCGGTCCGGCCGGTCTCCTCGATGGTGGCGAGGGCCTCGTCGGCTGCGGCCGGGTCGCGGTGCAGGGTCCGGCGCGAACCGGTGGCCAGCACTCCCATGACGCTGACGTGGTGGGCGACCATGTCGTGCAACTCGCGCGCGATGCGCCGGCGCTCGTCGGCGACCGCCTGCTCGGCGAGGGCCCGCTGGTTCTGCTCGGCGACGCGGGCCCGGTCCTCCAGCGCCGCGACGTACGCCCGGCGGTTGTGCACCGTGCGGCCAACCAGGAAGCACACCAGCAGCGCCAGCAGCGACAGGGTGATGAACAGGGCGGGCGGCAGCCGCATCGGCGGCTGCCGGGGATCCAGCACGGTGAGCCCGGCGACCAGGCCCGGCAACCACAGCAGCGCGGTGGCCGCCGCCGCTCGCCGGATCGGCAGGTGCGCCGCCGCGGTGTAGGTCATTACCATGATCGCGATGCCCTCGACCTGCAGATAGCGGGGGATCAGCAGGGAGGCGACAGTGTGCGCGACGAGCAGGCCAACGGCCAGCGCCGTGTTGCGGCGGCGCAGCACGAGCGAGGCCATCGCCAGCGCTTCCCATATCATGGCCGCCCGGATCGACGGTGGCCGGGCGTCTGCCGGGCCGAGGCTCATCAGGAGGATCACACCGACGTACAGGAGTGCCGCCAGCAGTACGTCGGCCAGCAGGGGCCGGCGACGCAGGTATGCGCGGGTCGCCCGCCAGACGGTCATGCCAGCGACGCTAGCCGGCTCGTGACCCGGCCGGGTCGTCGCGGGAGGGGAGGCGTGTCTCATCCCGCGGGAGGAGACACGTGCCGTTCGGACTGCTGGAGGCGGAGACTCGTCCAGTAGCCTAGGCGGCCGCGGGGCCCGCGTTTTGACTAGACGATGGTCGAGACAGCGCGCTTGGCGGATCCAGAATGGGACTGGATCGACCAACGTCACTAGCAGGCTGGGTCGAGGCGGGGTGACGCGGGGCGGGGTACCGCGTCTTGACTAGACGTTGGTCGAGGCAGCGCGTTTTGCCGGGCCGGAATGGGACTGGATCGACCAACCTCTCTTCCCGGTGGCAGACTCGCTCGAGATCTAGGTTCAAGATCAGCACAAAAGGTCACCTTCTGCTACTATCGGCCGCTCGATAGCAGCGCGAGGGTCGAACAGCCGCACGAAGGCCATCGCCCGGGTGGCGAAGGCGCACGCCAGGGTGGCCGACACCCGGCGGGACTGGCAGCACAAGCGGTCCACGGCGATCATCCGCGACAACCAAGCGGTGTACGTCGAGGATCTGTGCGTTGTTGGTCTGGGCCGGACCAGGCTGGCGAAATCCGTACACGACGCCGGCTGGTCACAGTTCGTGAACATGCTGGAGTACAAGGCTGCCCGCGCCGGGCGGACGTTCAGCAGGATCGACCGGTTCGCGCCCACGTCTCAGACCTGCTCGACGTGTGGCCGACTCGATGGCCCGAAGCCGCTGTCCGTCCGGTCGTGGACCTGCCCATGCGGGGCGGTCCACGACCGGGACATCAACGCGGCGATCAACGTGTTGGCCCAGGGACGCTGGGACAACTCAAACGCCTGTGGAGCGCAGGTAAGACCGGTAGCGATGCCGGCACCGCGCAGGGAAGCAGGAATCCACCCGAACGCCGCGTGTTCCACGCGCAGCGTGGAGGGAATCTCCGTCCTTTAGTCAGGGCGGAGAGAACGTCAAGAGAAGAGGGTCGGGTTGTCGTGGTCCGCCCCGGCCGGCGTGCCCGCCTCCGTCTCCGGCGCGCCCGGGGTCGGGAACGGCGGCGGGGTGCCACCGAACGCCGGGCAGTGCGCCTGGTGCGAGCACCACCCGCACAGCCGGCTCGGCTTGGGCCGGAAGTCGCGCGCCTCGGTGGCTCGCTCGATCGCCTGCCACAGGGCCAGCAGCGTGCGCTCGAAGCGCTGCAGCTCGTCCGGGTCGGGGGTGAAGTCACACACCTCGGCGTCGCGCAGGTAGAGCAGGCGCAGCACGCGCGGCACCACGCCGTGGATGCGCCACAGCACCAGCGCGTAGAACTTCAGCTGGAACAGTGCCCGCGCCTCGAACGCCTCACGCGGCGCACCGCCGGTCTTGTAGTCGACCACCCGCATCTCCCCGGCGGGGGAGATGTCGAGGCGGTCCACGTAACCCCGGATGACCAGGCGGTCTTCGATGGTCGACTCGATGAGCGTCTCGCGCTGCGCCGGCTCGAGCCGCCGCGGGTCCTCGATCGCGAAGTAGCCGGACAGCAGCTCGCTGGCCGACGACAGGAACCCGGCCGGATCGGCGTCGTCGGTGAACAGCGCCGCCAGCTCGGGCTGCTCGGCCACGAGCCGCTCCCACTCGGGGGTGACCAGCTGCGCCGCCCGCGCCGGCGTGCGGTCGGCCGCCGGCAGGTCGAACAGCCGCTCCAACACGGCGTGCACGAGCGTACCCCGGGCCTGGTCAGGTGAGGGCTGCTCGGGCAGCCGGTCGATCGTGCGGAACCGGAACAGCAGCGGGCAGGTCTTGAAGTCCGCCGCGCGCGAGGGCGACAGCGAAGGCAGGCTCGGAGTCGTCTGCACCGCGTCCGACACCACGTCAACCGTCATGCCAGACAGGCTAGGGCAGCCCTCCGACGAAAACGCGCCCGTAGCATCGACCCATGGGACGGTCGGCGACCAGCCAGCGCTGGCAACGGTTGGTCGACGGGGTGCCGATCGGCCGGATTTTGGGCGTTCCGGTCCTGCTCAGCCCGTCGTGGCTGCTGCTCGCGGCGGCGCTGACCCTCGGCTACGGGAGGCTGTTCGACCGGCACGGACCGGCGGTGCTGTCCTATTCGCTGGCGGGGGGTGTCGTCGTCTGCCTGGCCGTATCGGTGCTCCTGCACGAGCTGGGTCACGCCCTGCTGTGCCGGCGCTTCGGCATCGGCGTGCGGGCGGTCACGCTGGAGATGTTCGGCGGGTACACCGAGATGGACCGGGACGCCCCGAACCCCCGGCAGGAGGCCGCGATCTCCCTGGCCGGACCGGCGGTGTCGCTCGCCGTCGGCCTGGTCGCTGCCGTGGTGGTGGCGGTGCTGCCCGAGCACACGGTGGCCAAGCAACTCGCCTTCCAGTTGGCCGCGACCAATCTGATCATCGCCGCGTTCAACGCCCTGCCCGGGCTCCCACTCGACGGCGGCCGGGCGCTGCTCGCCCTGGTCTGGGCGCGCACGGGCGACCAGTACCGCGCCAGCCGGGTAGCGGGCTGGGCCGGCGTGGCCGTTGCCGTCGCGTGCCTGGTCGCGGCCCTTGCGACAGGTACCCGCGGAGGAACCGCCTGGCTCGGCGCGCTCGCCCTCGCGGTGGTGGGGTTCGGCGTGGCCAACGGCGCCGGCCGGGCCATCGGCCTCGGCCGGCTGGGCGCGCGGCTGCCGCTGCTCGACGCCCTCGCCCTGGCCCGGCCCATCTACCGGGTGCCCGCTGGCACATCGCTGCACGAGGCCCACCGGAGGGCGGCCGCGGCCGGCATCGACGGCCCGGCCCTCGCCGTCGCCGGCACCGACGGGGCGGTCCTGGCCGTAGTGGACTCGGCGGCCGACGCGGCCGTGCCGGCCGACCGGCGTGGCGACACCGCCGTCGAAACGGTCGCGCGGGAGGTCGACGGCCGGGTGCTGCCGAGCGGGCTGCGCGGCGCTGACGTGCTGCGGGCCGTCCGCGCGGACCCTACCGGCGACTACCTCGTGGCCTCAGGTGAGGATGTTGTGGGCGTCCTGCGCGGCGCCGACGTCACGAACCTGCTCACATTCCGGGAGACCGCACGGTGACCGCTCCGTACCCGATGACGACGACCCCCACGCCTGGACCAGCGCGCCGGGGACCGTTCCAACCCGGGGACCGGGTGCAGCTCACCGACCCGAAGGGGCGCATGCACACGCTCGTACTCGAGCCTGGAAAGATTTTTCACACGCACCGCGGCGGCCTGGCGCACGACGATCTGATCGGCCTGCCCGAAGGCAGCGTGGTGACCTCCAGCGGCGGGACCGCCTACCTCGCGTTACGCCCCCTACTGGCCGACTATGTCCTCTCGATGCCCCGCGGCGCGCAGGTCATCTACCCCAAGGACGCCGCGCAGATCGTGGCGATGGGTGACGTGTTCCCCGGCGCGCGGGTGCTCGAAGCCGGCGCCGGGTCGGGCGCGCTGACCTGCTCGCTGCTGCGGGCCGTCGGGCCGACCGGGCAGGTCGTCTCATACGAGCTTCGCCCCGACTTCGCCGAGATCGCCCGGCGCAACGTCGAGGCGTTCCTCGGCGGGCCTCAGCCGAACTGGACTCTTCGCATCGGTGATGTGGCCGACTGTGACGAGACGGGGTTTGACCGGATAATCCTTGACATGCTGACGCCGTGGCAGGTGCTCGACACGGTCGAGCGCGGGCTCGTGCCCGGCGGGGTCCTGGTCGGCTACGTGGCGACCACCCCACAGCTGTCGGACCTGGTGGAGGCGCTGCGCGAGCGGGGCGGGTTCACCGAGCCGCGCGCCTGGGAGAGCCTCGTGCGCGACTGGCACGCCGAAGGGCTCGCCGTCCGACCCGACCACCGTATGATCGCGCACACCGCGTTTCTCGTGAGCACCCGCCGGCTGGCCCCCGGCGTCGTTGCTCCGCCGCGGCGGCGCAAGCCCAGCAAGGGCGCCGAGGCGTACGCGTTGCGCCGGGGCGCGGCGGCCACCCGAACCGAGGATGTCGATCCGGAGGTGACCTGAGTGGCACGGCCCAGCTTCGGCGGCGAGATCCCGGTCGTGTTCCCCGACTGGTCGCCGTACCAGGATCTGGAGTCGGCGGCCCGCGCCTACCTGCGCGACCCCGAGATCGCCCTGGAAGCCCTGGCCGGGGTGCTGCGCGGGTCGACCGTGCTCGGGTTCACCCTGGAGCGCTTCGTCAACGAGGTCAACGGCGTCTGGCAGGAGGTGGTGGTCTGCGACGGCACGCGCCTGGTGCTCTGGCACGGTGAGGACGTGCCGCCCGGCGACGGGCCGCCCGGCTCGATGACCTCGTCGCTTCGGGTGGTCGCGCTGTCCGCGGTCACCGAGGTGGGCTGCCGGCGGCGGCTGACGCGCACCCCCACCGGGCACGTGCGCGTCGACAGCATCGACGTCTACCTGCTGCTCACCTCGCTGGACGAGGCCGGCGTGGGGGTGGTCACCGAGGAACCCAGCCCGCTGATCCGCCACGACGCGCTGCGGTTCGGCAAGACCCTCGACGACGGCGGGGCCGGTCAGATCGCCCGGTTGGAGGAGTTCTCCCGGCTGGTCGCCTCGCTCATCGGGCGCCCGATGCTCTAGCGATCCTCTGGTAGCTGGGCGGTTGTGCCCGTTTCAGGACTCGGCGTCCGGGCCGGCGACCTCCTGATCGTCGCTCGCGCGCCGCACGTGGATGCACTCGCCCGGGCACTCCTTGGCCGCGTCGATCACCTCCAGGCGCAGGTGGGCCGGCACGCCGACCCGGCTGCCCTCGGCCAGCTGCAACTCACCCGAGTCGTCCTTGACGTAGGCCAGGCCGTCGACGTCGAACTCGAAGACCTCAGGCGCGTACTGCACGCACAGCCCGTCGCCCGTGCAGAGATTCTGGTCGACCCAGACCTGCAGCTCATCGGTCTCGACAGTCACGCTGCCCCCTCCCGCGCACACCTTCTTGCGAAGGTACCCGACCGGCTCACGAGCACCCAGGGCGCCTGCCCTGGAGAGGGAACACGTCACGACGCACCGTTCGGCACGACGACGATTCGGCGATGAGCGGTTAGTGTTAGTACACAACGTTCAAGCCCCGGGGAGGTGGGACGTGGCACGCAGCGACGACGCGGAGACGCGCGCCGCACGGTGGGAGAAGGATGCCCACGATCTCTCCAACCAGGTCGCGTTCCTGCAGGAAGAGATCGCCCTGCTGCGACGCAAGCTGACCGAGAGCCCGCGACACGTACGTCAGCTCGAAGAGCGACTTGCGGCGGCTCAGGCTCAGATCGCCCGGATGACGGAGAACAACGAGCGACTGGTCGCCACGCTCAAGGAAGCGCGCGCGCAGATCATCACGCTCAAGGAAGAGGTCGACCGCCTGGCACAGCCGCCGAGCGGATACGGCGTCTTCCTCGACAAGCATGACGACGGCACCGTGGACGTGTTCACCGGCGGGCGCAAGCTGCGCGTGGCCGTGTCCCCGGCTCTCGACGTCGATGCGCTGCGCCGAGGCCAGGAGGTTCTGCTCAACGACGCGCTCAACATCGTCGACGCGTTCGGGTTCGAGCGCACCGGCGAGGTGGTCATGTTGAAGGAGGTCCTGGAGGGCGGCGACCGCGCTCTGGTGATCTCCCACGCGGACGAGGAGCGCATCGTCTTCCTCGCCGACACGCTGCTGGACTCGCCACTGCGTGCCGGCGACTCGCTCATGGTGGAGCCGCGCTCGGCGTACGCGTACGAGCGGATCCCCAAGAGCGAGGTCGAGGAGCTGGTGCTGGAGGAGGTTCCGGACGTCGACTACACCGACATCGGGGGCCTGTCCCGGCAGATCGAGCAGATCCGCGACGCGGTCGAGCTGCCATTCCTGCACGCCGAGCTGTTCCGCGAGCACCAGTTGCGGCCCCCGAAGGGCGTCCTGCTCTACGGCCCCCCCGGCTGCGGTAAGACCCTCATCGCCAAGGCGGTGGCCAACTCGTTGGCCAAGAAGATCGCCGAGAAGCTTGGCGAGGACAAGCACACCAGCTACTTCCTCAACATCAAGGGTCCCGAGCTGCTCAACAAATACGTCGGCGAGACCGAGCGGCACATCCGGCTGATCTTCCAGCGGGCTCGTGAGAAGGCCAGCGAGGGCACGCCGGTGATCGTGTTCTTCGACGAGATGGACTCGGTGTTCCGCACCCGCGGCTCCGGCGTCTCCTCCGACGTGGAGAACACGATCGTTCCGCAGCTGCTCAGCGAGATCGACGGCGTCGAGGGACTGGAAAACGTCATCGTCATCGGCGCCTCCAACCGGGAAGACATGATCGACCCGGCGATCCTGCGCCCCGGTCGGCTCGACGTGAAGATCAAGATCGAGCGGCCGGACGCCGAGGCGGCGAAGGACATCTTCAGCAAGTACATCCTGCAGGGCCTGCCGCTGCATGCCGACGACATCGCCGAGCACGGTGGCTCGGTCGAGGCGACCGTGGCGGCGATGATCGACGCCACGGTGCTGCGGATGTACTCGGAGACCGAGGAGAACCGCTTCCTCGAGGTCACCTACGCCAACGGTGACAAGGAGGTCCTGTACTTCAAGGACTTCAACTCCGGTGCCATGATCCAGAACATCGTCGACCGGGGCAAGAAGATGGCCATCAAGGACTTCCTGTCCAACGGGCAGAAGGGCATGCGCCTGCAGCACCTTCTCGACTCGTGCGTCGACGAGTTCCGGGAGAACGAAGACCTCCCCAACACCACCAACCCCGACGACTGGGCACGCATCTCCGGCAAGAAGGGCGAGCGGATCGTCTACATCCGCACGCTCGTCTCCGGCGGCAAGGGCGCCGAGTCGGGTCGGTCCATCGAGACGGCCAGCAACACCGGCCAGTACCTGTAGATACGTTGTCGCAAAGGGGCATCCTCCTCGGCGGGTGCCCCTTTCCGCTGTCCGGCGCCCGGTGTTGCGCGGCGTGGGGTCGCCGTTGCCGGCGCCGGCGGTCACGGGTACCGATGCTTCACGCGAGGGGACTCCCCGTCACCGATTCACGACAAAGCGCCGTAGGCTCGACGCATGGGCGAGGGCGACGACGGCGTGAGCCAGCAGTTCAAGGGGGCGGCATGAGCGAGCGGAGCGAGCGAATCGGCTGGCACGGTGCGATTGAGCCTCATGGCGCGTCCGAGCGGAGCGAGGGGGCGGCATGAGCGAGCGGAGCGAGCGAATCGGCTGGCACGGTGCGATTGAGCCTCATGGCGCGTCCGAGCGGAGCGAGGGGGCGGCATGAGCGTTCGGCGGGTTATGGGCACCGAGGTCGAATACGGCGTATCGGTGCCGGGGCAGCCGGGAGCCAACCCGATGGTGACTTCGTCGCAGATCGTCAACGCATACGGGGCGCGACCGGAGCTGACCAGAGGCGGCCGGGCGCGCTGGGACTACGAAGAGGAGTCGCCGCTGCGCGACGCGCGTGGCTTCAGCTACTCCGGGGCGCTCTACGACCCCGCGGAGGCGCTCGCCGACGAGGACCTGGGGCTGGCCAACGTCATCCTCACCAACGGTGCCCGCCTCTATGTCGACCATGCCCACCCGGAGTACTCGACGCCCGAGGTGACCAACCCGCGCGACATCGTGCTGTGGGACAAGGCGGGGGAGCGGGTGATGGCCGAGGCGGCCCGCCGGGCGGCCACGATCCCCGGCGCCCACGCCATCCACCTCTACAAGAACAACACCGACAACAAGGGCGCCAGCTACGGCGCCCACGAGAACTACCTGATGCGCCGCTCGACGCCGTTCGCCGACATCGTGGTGCACCTGACGCCGTTCTTCGTCACCCGCCAGATCGTCTGCGGCGCGGGCCGGGTCGGCATCGGGCAGGACGGCTCCACGCCGGGCTTCCAGATCTCCCAGCGGGCCGACTTCTTCGAGGTCGAGGTGGGCCTGGAGACCACGCTCAAGCGGCCGATCATCAACACCCGCGACGAGCCGCACGCCGACGCCGACAAGTACCGTCGCCTGCACGTCATCCTCGGTGACGCCAACCTCTCCGAGGTGTCCACCTATCTCAAGGTCGGCGCGACCGCGCTGGTGCTGTCGATGATCGAGGAGAAGGCGTTGCCGGGCGACCTCGGCATCGCCGACCCGGTCAGCGAGCTCAAGGCGATCAGCCACGACCCGGAGCTCAAGCATCTGGTACGCATGCGCGACGGCCGCCGGCTCAGTGCCCTGGACATCCAGTGGGCGTTCTACGAGCGGGCCCGGGCGTTCGCCGAGGCCAGGCAGGGCGACGACCCGGCGCGGGAGATCACCTTCGACGTGCTCGACCGGTGGGAGGACATCCTGACCCGGCTCGGTCGGGACCCGATGGAGTGCGCCGACGAGCTGGACTGGGTGGCCAAGCTGCGGCTGCTGGAGGGCTACCGGGAGCGGGAGTCGCTGGGCTGGGCCTCGCACAAGCTGCAACTGGTCGACCTGCAGTATTGCGACGTCCGCCCGGAGAAGGGCCTCTACCACCGCCTCGTCGCGCGCGGGTCGATGAAGACGCTGTTCGGCGAGGACCAGGTGCGCCGGGCGATGGTCGAGCCCCCGGACGACACTCGCGCCTACTTCCGCGGGCGCTGCCTGGCGCAGTACGCGTCCGAGGTGGTCGCGGCGAGCTGGGATTCGGTCATCTTCGACGTCGGTCGTGAGTCGCTGGTACGCGTACCGATGATGGAACCGGAGCGGGGCACCAAGAAGCATGTCGGTGCCCTCTTCGATCGGTGTGCCAGCGCCAAGGATCTGCTTGAAGCGATCACTTCCGGGTAACGTCGGAGGCTCGCGGTACGTTGGCAGGCAGAAGGAAGCGCATCGGCAGCGCGCTAGAGGAGGCCCCGCATGGCAACTCGTGAACCCGGTGGACAGTCGCAGTCGGGTCGGTCCCGCCGTGACGAAGAGATCGATGAGGCGCCGGCGCCTGACGCCAGCGCCGAGGTGGCCGAGCGCCACGAGAAGTTGAGCGAGGACGTGGACGACCTGCTCGACGAGATCGACTCCGTCCTCGAAGAAAACGCGGAAGAGTTCGTGAGGGGATACGTGCAAAAGGGGGGTCAGTGATTATCCCCGGGTAAAACCGACACGCCTGTCGGCGGTGTCGGGACTCTGGCGAGTGGAAGCCGCTGGAAGAGTACTGCGGTAGCACACGGCGCCCGGACGGCAAGGGGAGTTATTGCAAGGCGTATTTCAACGTGCGCTCCAAGGCCAGTTCGACGCGCTCCTGCCGAGCAGGGCGCGTCTGTGCGATCTGCGGCGCACCCGGCCCGCAACATGTGGACCGCGATCACGTGTTCGGTAACGTACGTGGCATTCTCTGCTTCAACCGCACTGGGGCCTTGGCCAGTTCAAGGCCAACGTCGACAACTTGAGCAAGGCGATCAGCTACCTGAGAGGAAGCACGTGGCAGCGGGTCTTGATCCATCCGGGCGTCTACCGGCTCTGTTCACCACGCCCGGGATTTCGTCATTCAGCGAGTTCCTGAGCATGGCCGCGCCTGACCTGTTGCCCGGCCGGCGCCCGCTGCCCCCCGGCATGTCGGTCGACATCGCCCCGCACGCGACCACAATCGTGGCGCTCACCTGCGCCGACGGTGTCGTGATGGCCGGTGACCGGCGGGCCACGATGGGCAACCTCATCGCCAGCCGCGACATCGAGAAGGTCTTCGCCGCCGACGCGTACTCGCTGGTCGGCATCGCGGGCACCGCCGGTGTCGGCATCGAGCTGATGCGACTGTTCCAGGTGGAGCTGGAGCACTACGAGAAGATCGAGGGCGCGATGCTCTCGCTGCACGGCAAGGCCAACCGGCTGGCCACGATGGTGCGCAACAACCTGGGCGCCGCGCTGCAGGGCCTGGCCGTCGTGCCGCTGTTCGCCGGCTTCGACGTGGACGCCGATGACCCGGCGAGCGCCGCGCGCATCTTCAGCTTCGACATCGCGGGTGGTGTCTACGACGAGACCGGCTTCGACGCGATCGGGTCCGGTTCGCTGTTTGCGAAGTCGGCGCTCAAGAAGATGTTCCGGCCCGGCCGCCCGGTCGACGAGGCGGTGCGGCTCGCGGTCGAAGCCCTCTACGACGCGGCCGACGACGACACCGCGACAGGTGGCCCCGACCTGACCCGCCGCATCTTCCCGGTGGTCATGACCGCGACGACCGAGGGTTCGCGGCGGCTGACCGAGGAGGAGACCGCGGCCGTGGCCGAGGCCGTGGTCCGCGACCGGATGGAAAACCCCGGCGGCTGACCCGCCGCCCGCCATACGCCAGCCGACTTCGAAGGAGACCCGAGCCGCCGTGGCCATGCAGTTCTACGTTTCGCCCGAGCAGAACATGCGGGACCGCTCGGAGTACGCCCGCAAGGGCATTGCCCGCGGTCGCAGCGTCGTCGTGCTCACCTATGAGGGCGGGGTGCTGTTCGTCGCGGAGAATCTGTCCACCGCCCTGCACAAGGTCAGCGAGATCTACGACCGGATCGGGTTCGCCGCGGTGGGGCGGTTCCCCGAGTTCGAGAACCTCCGCGCCGGCGGGGTGCGCCACGCCGACCTGCGGGGATACTCCTACGACCGGCGGGACGTGACCGCGCGGGCCCTCGCCAACGTCTACGCGCAGACGCTCGGCGCCATCTTCACCGAGCAGCCCAAGCCGTTCGAGGTGGAGATCTGCGTCGCCGAGGTGGGGTCGCGACCCGATCGCGACGAGCTCTACCGGCTCACCTACGACGGGTCGGTGCAGGACGAGCCGGGCCTGATCGCGATGGGTGGCCAGGCCGAGGCGATCTCGCAGGTGCTGCGGTCGCGCCACAACCAGGACATGTCGCTGCGCGACGCCCTGCACCTCGCCGTCGAGGCGCTGGGCAGCGTGGGCGGCGAGGGCGGCAAGTCCCGGCAGTTGGAGGCCCGCCAGCTCGAGGTGGCGGTGCTGGACCGGCGCCGGCCCGGGCGGACGTTCCGCCGGATCACCGGTGCGGCGCTGACCGGGCTCCTCGACGAAGGAACGGCCGGCGGCGACGGCGCGGCAGGCGAGGAGGCCGCCGCCGAGCCGGGCGAGAGCGCGGCGCCGAAGGTTGCCGAGCCGGGTGCCACGCCGGCGGACAAGTCGCCGGGCGGGGTCGACCCGGTCGCCGGCGGCGAGGCCTGACCGAGCGGCACTGCTGGGCGGACACGGGAGACCAACGCAGACGCGAAACGCCGGAAGCCCGGCCCTCCTCGGAGGGCCGGGCTTCCGACGTTCGCGCGGTGGTGGACCTTCAGTCGGCGACCGGAGGCTGCGCCGGGGCCGGCTGCGGCGGCGGTAGCAGCCCACGGTCCCGGTTGAGCAGCTCGGCGTCACGGATCGCGACCGCGCGCGCCAGCTCGGTGACCCGCTGCTCACTCTCCTGCAGCCGAAGGTAGAAGTTGATCACCACGAAGACGAAGGTGACGATCAACGCGTACAGCAGGAGATCGGCGCCGCGGCCGATGCCGACCAGTTTCGCGACCCAGGTGGTGCCTTCGGGCCACAGCACCGCGACAGCGTTGAGGATCAGGAACCCGAAGAACGCCAGCCGCTTGCCCGCCTGCATGCGGACCCCGTGCTGACCGCGCACGAACACGACCATGATGCCCGCGATCGCGATCAGCAGGACCGTCTGGATGACCGGCTTCATGCCACTACCTCCCGCGCCGCGACATCGACACGTCGAAAAGGATGTTGACGCCGTTGATCAACGACTGCCCCTTGGCGCGGGAGTAGTCGGTGTAGAGGACGGTCACCGGGCACTCGGCGACCCGCCACTGCGAGTGCGCGAGGATCGTGGCGATCTCGGAGGCGTGGGCCATGCCGTTCTGCGTGACCCGCAGCTCCTCGGCCGCGGGGCGGCCGAAGACCCGCAGCCCGTTGTGCGCGTCGGTCAGCTTGAGGCGGCGGGCGGTCGGGCTCAACGCGACCACGGTACGCAGGACGACCCGCTTGAGCCACGGCATGGTTTCGCTGCGCTGGCCCAGGAAGCGGGAGCCGAGCACCACGTCGGCGGCCCCGGAACGGGCCACGTCGACCATGGTCAGCGCGTCCTCGACGCGGTGCTGGCCGTCGGCGTCGAAGGTGACGAAGAACCGGGCGCCGGCGCGGCCCAGCGCGTATCGGATGCCGGTCTGCAGCGCGGCGCCCTGACCCATGTTGACGGGGTGGCGCACCAGGTGCGCGCCCGTGCGGAGGATCTCCTGGCCGGAGTGGTCGGAGCTGCCGTCGTCGACGCAGACCACGTTGGGGAACGTCGCGAGCACGTTCTCCACGACGCCCGCGATCACCTTTTCCTCGTTGAAGACCGGGATGACGATCCACACGTCCTCGTTGCCCTGGTTCACGCACTCACCTTCCGGGTCGGACGCCGCGGCTATGATAGCGGCGCACTCGAAGCCGTCCTTCACCCCTAGGAGTCATCCACGTGCGCGTGCTGGTCTGCGGCGGTGCGGGATTCATCGGTTCTCACCTCGTGGAGCGGCTGTCGGCGCAGGGCGAGGAGGTCGTGGTGGTGGACGACCTCTCCCATGGGAAGACGGTCAACCTGGGCCCCGACGTTGAGCTGATCCGGCTGGACATCACCGATCCCCGGCTCGTCGACGCGATCGCGGCTGCCCGTCCCGAGGTGGTCGTCAACCTTGCCGCGCAGATCGACGTGCGGGTGAGCGTGGCCGAGCCGCTGCGCGACGCGTCGACGAACATCCTCGGCACGGTGGCGGTCCTGGAGGCCGCGCGCCGGGCCGGGGCGCGCAAGGTGGTGCTGGCCTCGTCGGTGGCGATCTACGGGCCGCCCCGCGTGCTGCCGGTGACCGAGGAGACGCCGACCAACCCCCTTTCCCCGTACGCGGTGAGCAAGCTCACCGGCGAGCTGTACCTGCGGCAGTACCAGCAGTTGCACGGGCTGGACACGACCACGCTGGTGCTGACCAACACGTACGGGCCGCGGCAGGATCCGCACGGCGAGGCCGGTGTGGTCGCGATCTTCGTCAACGCGATGCTGGCCGGGCAGCCCACCCGGGTCTTCGGCGACGGCGCCAACAGCCGCGACTACCTGTACGTGACCGACGCGGTCGACGCGTTCGTGCGCGCCTGCGGGCCGGTCGCGAGCGGGCTGCGGCTCAACCTCGGCACCGGTGTGGCCGTCACCGATCTCGACCTCAACCGGGCGGTGGCGCGCGCCGTGGGTGGAGCGCCCGAGCCGGAGTACGCGCCGCCGCGCCTGGGTGATCTGCCGCACATGGTGGTCGACGCGGCTCGGGCCCGGGAGGTGCTCGGCTGGAAGCCGCGGACCTCGCTGGACGAGGGCATCGGGCACACTGTCGCGGCGATGCGCGCCTAGACCAGGGGGCGCACGAGTCGCCAGTACGCTCGCATGATCGTGTTGAGCGGCCCGGTGACCGCAGGCAGCTCGATGGCGACCGGGTCGAGCCGGTCGGTGAGGATGCCCATCCAGGCCCGGTCGGCGACGGTGCGCTCGGCCTGCAGCAGGCGCCGGCGGCGGCGGATGTGCCCGGCGTGGCCGGCGAGCCAGCGCCAGCCGCGCACCTTGGCGCCCAGCCAGCCCTGCTTCGCGGCGAGCGCGACCATGCCCAGCTCCAGGCCGAGCAGGGCGGGAGAGAGCAGGACGAGGGCCCGCCAGCCCCAGAGCGTGGCCAGGAACATCAGCCGGTTGCGCTCGATCATGTAGTACTTGAAGTCGTTGCGGGAGAACTCGTAGCGGTGCACGGCGACCGCGTCGGGCACGTAGACCACCCGCAGGCCGCGCCGCCACACCCTGATCGAGAGCTCGGTGTCCTCGTGGTAGGCGAAGTACTCGGTGTCGAAGCCGCCCAGCCGCTCCCACAGCGCACGCCGGATGACCATGCAGGCACCGCTGGCGACCGCCACGTCGACCGGCTCGGTGCCCTCCTCCGGCTCGCCGAGGCGGCCGGCCCAGCTCAGGCCGAGCACGTGGACCGGGTTGCCGGCCGAGTTGATCAGGCGGGGATCGTCGGCCAGGCGGATGCTGGCCCCGGCGACGCCGACGTCGGGCCGGGCGGCCTCGTCGACGAGCCGGGCCAGCGCGGTGGGCTCCACGATCGCGTCGCCGTTGACCAGGGCGATGTAGTCACCGGTGGCCACGGCGGCGCCCGCGTTGCAGCCACCGGCGAAGCCGAGGTTTTCGCCGGGACGCACGACCGTGACGCCGGGGAGCCGTTCGAGGACCTCGACGTCGTCGGTGGTGCAGCCGTTGTCGACGAGAACCACGTCGACGGCGACCTTCTCGGAGGCCAGCAGCCCGTCGACGCCCCGGCGCAGCCACGGCTCGGCCTTCCAGGCGAGCACGACCGCACTGAGGCGTGGCGCTTCCTCGGACATCCGCGCTGACCCTCCCGTCGAGACGTTCGGGTCAGCGTAGCCGGCCGCGCGCGAGCAGCTTGCCCCGTCCGTTTTGTATTGCTACATTCGCGCCGTGCGTATCGAGGTCGACCCGGACTCGGCGGTCCCGCCGTACGAGCAGGTGCGCGGGCAGATCGCCGCGCTCGCCGGCGACGGGCGGCTGCCGGCCGGCACCCGGCTGCCCACCGTCCGCCAGCTCGCCGGCGACCTGGGCCTCGCGGTCAACACCGTCGCGCGGGCGTACCGGGAGCTGGAGAGCGCCGGCCTCGTGGAGACCCGCGGCCGGCACGGCACGTTCGTCACGCACCGCGCCGGGAGAGTGCCGGCCGAGGCCGAACGGCTCGCCGCCCGGTACGCCGCCGACACCCGGCGAATGGGGCTGACCGCGGAGCAGGCGCTCGGCCTGGTCCGCGCCGCGCTCGGCGCGCCCTAGCATGACCGTCATGGGGCGAGCAGGGTCGCCAGGGCGGCAGCGTGATCGTCAGGAAGCGAGCAGGCAGGGCGGCAGCGTGATCGTCAGGAAGCGAGCAGGGTCGGCAGGGCGGCCGTGAGCATGCTCTCCCAGTCGGGCAGCGGCGGCAGCCCTGCCGCGGCCCACCGGCCGTGCCCCAGGACGCTGTAGCTCGGGCGCCGGGCGGGGCGCACAAACCGGTCGCTGGTGATCGGGCGGACCCGGTCGGGGTCCAGCCCCGCACCGGCGAAGACCGCGCGGGCGAGGCCGTGCCAGGTGGTCTCGCCGGCAGCGGTGCCGTGGTAGACGCCGGGCGGGGCCTGCGCGGCGGCCCCCAGGTCGACCAGCCGCTCCGCCAACGCGTAGGACCAGGTGGGTTGGCCGCGCTGGTCGTCGACCACCTGCACGACCTCCCGCTCCCCGGCCAGCCGCAGCATCGTGCGGACGAAGTTGCCGCCGTGCGCGCCATAGAGCCACGCCGTGCGCACCACGTACCCGCCGGCGCCGAGCACGGCGCGCTCACCCGCGAGCTTGCTGCGCCCGTACGCGTTGACCGGGTCGGTGGGCGCGTCCTCCGGGTAGGGGCTGGTGGCGTCGCCGGCAAACACATAGTCGGTGGACACGTGCAGCAGCCGGGCGCCGGCCCGCCCGCAGGCCGCCGCGAGATGGGCGACGGCGGTGCCGTTGACCGCCAGGGCTGCCTCGTAATCCGTCTCCGCCCCGTCGACGTTGGTCCACGCGGCGGCGTTGACGACGACGTCGTGGCCGGGGACCGCCGCGGCCACCGCCTGGGCGTCACATAGGTCCAGGTCGGCGCGGGTGAGGGCGGTCGCGGGCAGGCCGCGGCCGGCCAGGACGGCGACCAGGTCCCGGCCGAGCATCCCGCCCGCGCCGGTGACCAGCCAGCGCCCCGTCACGGACGGGCCTTCAGCGGCTCCCACCAGGCCCGGTTGTGGCGGTACCAGGCGACGGTTGACGCCAGCCCGGTGTCGAGGTCGATGCTCGGCGCGTACCCGAGCTCGTGGCCGATCTTGGTAATGTCCAGCGAGTACCGCCGGTCGTGGCCTTTGCGGTCCTCCACGGGCTGGACCATCTCCCAGCCGGCGCCGCACGCGGCGAGCAACCGCCCGGTGAGCTCGCGATTGGTCAGCTCGGTGCCGCCGCCAATGTGGTAGACCTCGCCGGCCCGCCCCTTGCCGAGGGCCAGGGCGATCCCGGCGCAGTGGTCGGCGACGTGCAACCAGTCGCGCACGTTGAGGCCGTCGCCGTAGAGGGGAACCTTCTGCCCGTCGAGCAGGTTGGTGACGAACAGCGGGATGACCTTCTCCGGGAACTGGAAGGGCCCGTAGTTGTTGGAGCAGCGGGTGACCACCACGTCGAGCCGGTGCGTGCGGAAGTACGCGAGGGCGAGCAGGTCGGAGCCGGCCTTCGACGCCGAGTAGGGCGAGTTGGGCGCCAGCGGCGACTCCTCGGTCCAGGAGCCCTCGGCGATCGAGCCGTAGACCTCGTCGGTCGACACGTGCAGGAACCGGCCGATCCGGTGTCGCAGGGCGGCGTCGAGCAGGGTCTGGGTGCCCAGCACGTTGGTGACCACGAACGGCGCGGCGCCCTGGATCGAACGGTCGACGTGCGACTCGGCGGCGAAATGCACGACCGCGTCATGGCCGGCGGTCACCTCGTCGACGAGGGCCGCGTCGCAGATGTCGCCCTGCACGAAGCGCAGCCGGGCGTCGCCGGCGACCGGGTCGAGGTTGGCGCGGTTGCCGGAGTAGGTGAGCTTGTCGAGCACCGTGACGGTGGTCGCCGACAGCCCGGGGTAGCTCTCGCCGAGAAACGTGCGCACGAATTGGGAACCGATGAACCCGGCGCCGCCGGTGACGAGGATCCTCACAGGGTCGGGAGTCTATCGGACCGGCCGCGCGCACCCAGGTGGCGGAAAGCCGACACCCGCTCACGTCCGGGGCCGGTGAGTGGCCGGTAGGCTGCGCGGCGTGCGTGGCATCCTTCTGGCGGGCGGCACCGGTTCCCGGCTGTGGCCGATCACCAAGGCGGTCAGCAAACAGCTGATGCCGGTGTTCGACAAGCCGATGATCTACTATCCGCTGTCGACGCTGGTGATGGCCGGCATCCGCGAGATTCTGGTGATCACCACGCCGGAGGACCAGGAGCAGTTCCGCCGGCTCCTCGGTGATGGCGGGCGGCTGGGACTGCGCATCGAATACGCCGCGCAGGCGCGCCCGGAGGGCATCGCCCAGGCGTTCGTGATCGGCGCCGACTTCATCGGCGACCAGCCGGTCGCGCTCGTGCTCGGCGACAACATCTTCCACGGGGTGGGCCTTGGCCAGCAGTTGCGGGAGAGCGCGGCGGTGACCGGCGGGCGCATCTTCGCCTACCCGGTGGCCAACCCACACGCCTACGGGGTGGTCGAGTTCGACGCCGACGGCACGGTCATCTCGATCGAGGAAAAACCCGAGAAGCCCCGATCGCGGTACGTCGTGCCCGGCCTGTACTTCTACGACTCCCGGGTGGTGGAGATCGCCCGGGGACTGCGGCCCAGCGGCCGGGGCGAGCTGGAGATCACCGCGGTCAACGCCGAGTACCTGCGCCGGGGTGAGCTGACCGTGACCGTGCTCGACCGGGGCACCGCCTGGCTGGACACCGGCACCTTCGAGTCGCTGGTGCAGGCCGCCGAGTTCGTCCGGGTGATCGAGGAGCGGCAGGGCTTCAAGATCGGCTGTGTCGAGGAGGCCGCCTGGCGCGCCGGGTTCATCGACGACGACCGGCTGCGCGCGCTGGCCGGCCCGCTGACCAAGAGCGGGTACGGCGACTACCTCCTCGAACTGCTGGACTGGGGGACGCGGTGAAGATTTCGGAGCTCGGTATCGCCGGGGCGTGGGAGATCCAGCCGGTGCTGCACGGCGACCGGCGCGGGCAGTTCCTGGAGTGGTTCCGGCACGATCTGTTCGAGGCCGAGGTGGGCCACCCGATGCGGCTGGCGCAGGCGAACATGTCGGTGTCCGCGCGGGGCGTGGTGCGCGGCATCCACTTCGCCGACGTGCCGCCGGGGCAGGCCAAGTACGTGACCTGCGTGCGCGGCGCGGTGCTGGACGTGGTCGTCGACCTGCGGGTCGGCTCACCCACGTACGGCCGGTGGGAGGGGGTACGCCTGGACACCGACGACCGGCGCGCGCTCTACATCTCCGAAGGGCTCGGGCACGGGTTCTGCGCGCTCACCGACGACGCGACCCTGTGTTACCTGGTCAGCGAGCGGTACAGCCCGGGCCACGAGTGGACCGTGCACCCGCTCGACCGGGACCTCGGCATCGACTGGCCGATCGACGGCGAGCCGATCCTGTCGGCCCGCGACGCGGCCGCCCCGGGCCTCGCCGAGGCCGCGGCGTCCGGCGTGTTACCGCAGCTCAATGCATGCCGCGACCATGCGGAGACGCTGCGTGCCAGAAAAGACTCGTGATCTCCGGGGCCGGCAGCGGCGGAAACGTCCTTCCGACGGCTAATGTCTGTTCATGGACCGGCGCATCTTCGGACTGGAGACCGAGTACGGGGTCACCTGTACCTACCGCGGGCAGCGACGGCTGTCCCCGGACGAGGTGGCGCGTTATCTGTTCCGCCGGGTGGTGTCGTGGGGGCGTTCCAGCAACGTGTTCCTGCGCAACGGCGCCCGGCTCTACCTCGACGTGGGCTCGCACCCGGAGTACGCCACCCCGGAGTGCGACTCGGTGCCCGACCTGGTGGTGCACGACCGTGCCGGCGAGCGGATCCTCGAAGGGCTGCTCGTCGACGCCGAGAAGCGGCTGCACGACGAGGGCATCGCCGGCGAGATCTACCTGTTCAAGAACAACACCGACTCCGCGGGCAACTCCTACGGTTGCCACGAGAACTACCTGGTGTCCCGGCACGGCGAGTTCGGGCGGCGGGAGGGCGTCTCCTCGGCGACCACCCGCAGCCGGCCGATCATCAACACCCGCGACGAGCCGCACGCCGACGCCGAGCGTTACCGGCGGCTGCACGTGATCGTCGGCGACTCCAACATGAACGAGGTCACCACCCTGCTCAAAGTGGGCAGCGCCGACATCGTGCTGCGGATGATCGAGGCCGGCGTGCCGGTGCGCGACCTGACCCTGGAGAACCCCATCCGCGCCATCCGTGAGGTCAGCCACGACGTCACCGGCCGGCGCAAGGTGCGCCTGGCCAACGGCAAGGAGTGCAGCGCGCTGGAGATCCAGCAGGAGTACTACGCCAAGGCCACCGAGTTCGTCGAGCGCCGGGGCACCGACGCCGCCACCAAGCGCGTGATCGACCTCTGGGGCCGGGTGCTACAGGCGGTCGAGAGCGGTGACCTGTCCGGCGTCGACCGCGAGATCGACTGGGTGACCAAGCTGCGCGTCATCGAGGGGTACCAGAAAAAGCACGACCTGGCGCTGTCGCACCCGCGGATCGCCCAGATGGACCTGGCCTACCACGATCTGCGCCGGGGCCGCGGGCTGCACGCGCTGCTGGAGAAGCGGGGCGCGGTCGACCGGGTCGCCACCGACGTGGAGATCTTCCAGGCCAAGGAGACGCCGCCGCAGACCACCCGGGCCCGGCTGCGGGGGGAGTTCATCCGGCACGCGCAGGAGCGCCGGCGCGACTTCACCGTCGACTGGGTGCACCTCAAGCTCAACGACCAGGCGCAGCGCACCGTGCTGTGCAAGGACCCGTTCCGCGCCTACGACGAGCGGGTGGACCGGCTGATCGCCAGCATGTGACCGGCGGCGGCTAGGCTCGGGGCGCTATGACCGACGACACTCGTCCGGCCGCGCCGGGTTCTGAGCGGCGCCCCAACTGGTTGGCCCGCCGCCGCGCGAACGCGCGCGCGGAGATCGAGCGCAACCGCCGGGGCGAGCCGGCCATCCCGACCTGGGTGCTCGTGGTCGCCCTCGTGGTGATCGTGGCGGGCTGGACCGCGCTGATCGTGCTGTCGTAACGCCGAGCGGACCCGCGGCAGGCTAGCGGGGCAGCAGGGACGCCGCGTGCCGGCCGGCCGCGGCGGCCGACAGGAAGTAGGCGTGGTCGCCGTCGAGGTCGCGGCCCATCGTCGACAGCTTGACCGGCAGGGCTCGCAGCGCCCCGTCCAGGCCCTCGACAGGGACGGTCACCACGCGGTGCCGCTCGCGCAGGGGCGCGACTGCGGCGGGGACGCCCAGCGCCGGATCCAGGCCGGCCGGCACCACCAGGTCCGCGGCGGCCAGGGCGACCCGGCCGTAGGCGGTCAGGCTGTGGTGCGAGACGCCGCGGTGGCGGGCCCGCGGGTCTGCCGTGGAGATGCGCAGCGACCCGACCGGGCGCCCGCCGAGCGCGGCGACCGCGTTGACCGCCTCGCCCACCGCGACCCCGGAAAACCCCCATCGGGTACCCGTACCGAGGTTGCCCGGCCCCTGGGTGACGATGACCACGTCGGCGCGCAGCGCGTGGCGCGCCGCCAGCAACCCGACGTGGGTGTTGGTGGCCTCCAGGTCACCGCCGAACGCCTGCCCAACCGTCACCACGCCGGCCAGCCGGTCGGCGAGCCCGTCGAGCGTCCGGGAGAACCAGGCCGGCAGCGCCCCGCCGTCGGTCATCACGTAGGCCACCCGTGCGTCCGGGCGGTCGGCGTGCACCCCGGCCAGCACGGCGGGCAGGGCCGAGTGCAGGTCGGCCAGGACCACCGGCGTGCCGTCGAGCGAGTCGGCGGCCGCCAGCACCGCCCGGTGCGGCGAGTCCTCCTCGTCGGCGGCGAGCACGATCGCCTGCATCGGCGTGTACCGCGCCTTCACCACGTGCCCGGGCCGGTCCTGGTCGGCGGGCAGCCGGTCGGGCACCGCCACGACCAGCGCGTACCCGCCGGTGCCCAGCCCGAGCGCGAGCGCGCCCACGTTGAGCAGCACCCCGTCGCCGACTTCCGGCCGGCCGACCAACTCCGGGTAGGCCAGCGCGCGCACCCGTGGCGGGTCGGCAGGGTCCCGGGCGACCAGATCGACATCCAGCTCCACTGCGCCGCGCCAGGACCGGCGCAGCGCGGTCACGGTCCCGTGGCGCCATCGGATCACGCCCGACACGCTACAGCCGAACTGATGTTCGGATTCATCCGCGTGGGCGGGCGCAGCGCGGCGGCGACACTGCTAGGTTCGTCTGCGTGTCGCGTAGCCGCACCGAACGACTTGTCAACCTCGTGATCTGCCTGCTGGCCACGCGCCGATTCCTGACCGCGGCGCAGATCGCCGCGACCGTGCCCGGATACGAGCACGATCCCGACGACCCCCGCGACCACGAGGCGTTCCAGCGCAAGTTCGAGCGGGACAAGGCCGAGCTGCGCGACCTGGGGGTGCCGCTGGAAACCGGCACCGCGAGCATCTTCGACAGCGAGCCCGGCTACCGGATCGGGCGCGGCGAGTACGCGCTGCCCGACATCCACCTGGCCCCGGACGAGGCGGCGGCTGTCGGCATCGCGGCCCGGCTGTGGCAGCACGCCGGGCTGGCCGCGGCCGCCTCATCGGCGCTGACCAAGCTACGCGCGGCCGGCATCGACGTCGACCCGCACGCCACGCTCGGCGTCGAGCCGGTGGTCCGGGTAGACCCCACGTTCGAGCCGCTGACCGCGGCCGTGCGGGACCGGCAGGCGGTGACGTTCGACTACCGCACGCCCGAGGACGACCAGGCCGCCACCCGGCGCCTGCAGGCGTGGGGCGTGGTCTGCTGGCGCGGCCGGTGGTACGTGGTCGGCCATGACCTGGACCGCAAGGCCACCCGCTGCTTCCGGCTGTCGCGTGTGGTCGGCAACGTGCGCCGGTCGGGCCGTCCGGGCGCCTACGAGCCGCCCGAGGTCGACCTGATCAGCTACGTGGCCAGCTGGTCCGGCCCGATCGAGCGCACCGGCCAGGCCACCGTCCTCGTGCGCAAGGGCCGGGGTGCCGGGCTGCGCCGCACCGCCGAGCAGGTGATTGCGGGCTCCGCCGACGCGGCCGGCGACACCGTGATCCTCAGGTACGCCGACGCGGAGTGGCTCGCCGGCCGACTGGTCGGCTACGGCGCCGACGTGCTCGTCCTCGACCCGCCCGAGGTGCGCGAGTTCGTGATCAAGCGGCTGCACGAGATCGCCGGCGCGCACCCCGGCTCCCGGCAGGAGGCGCTGCGATGACGGGCTCCGCCGACCGCCTGTCCCGGCTGCTCAACCTGGTGCCCTACCTGCTGGCGCGGCCCGGCATCGCGGTCGCGGAGGCAGCCGCCGACCTGGGGGTGACCGAGCGACAACTGCGCGAGGACCTGGAGCTGCTGTGGGTGTGCGGCCTGCCCGGGTACGGGCCGGGCGACCTCATCGACATGGCGCTCGACGGCGACCGGGTGACCATCACCTACGACGCCGGCATCGACCGCCCGCTGCGGCTGACCCGTGACGAGGCGCTCGCCCTGGTCGTGGCGCTGCGGCTGCTCGCCGAGACCCCCGGCGTCGGGCACCGCGACGCGATCGAGCGGGCCCTGGCGCGGATCGAGAGCGCCGCTGGCGACCTGGCCAGCGCACCGGTGGCGGTGCGCCTGCCGGGCAACCGGGAGCGGCTGGTGCAGCTGCGCGGCGCGGTGGAGCGCGGCCATGCGCTGCGCCTGACGTACTACACCGCCACCCGCGACGAGACCACTGAGCGGGTGGTGGACCCGATGCGCGTCCTCGTGGTGGGCGACCGGGCCTACCTGGAGGCCTGGTGCCGCCGGGCCGACGCGGTCCGGCTGTTCCGCACGGACCGCATCGACGCCTATGTGGAGCTGGACGAGCCGGCCGCCCCGCCGCCGCAGGCGCACCCGACCGACGTCAGCGACGGCGTCTTCCACGCCACGCCCGACCAGCCGCTCGTCACCCTGCGGGTGGGGCGCGGTGCGCGGTGGATCACCGAGTACTACCCCTGCGAGGAGGTACGCGCCCAGCCCGGCGAGCACTGGCTGGTCTCGCTGCGCGCCTCCGACCTGGCCTGGGCCCGCCGGCTGGTGCTCGGGCTCGGCCCGGAGGTCACCGTCGTCGGCCCGGCCGAGCTGGCCGAAGCGGTCGGGGCCGAGGCGCGCGCGGCGCTCGCCGCCTACGAGTCGAGCTGACCGAGGCGCAGCGGCCGTGGCTGGATGCGGCGCCGGTCGTGCCGGGACGCGGCGCCGGTCGTGCCGGGACGCGGCGCCGGTCGTGCCGGGACGCGGCGCCGGAATCGCCTACGCCGGTTCGCGCAGTGCGACGTCGGGGGCGAGTGCTGCGGCCCGGGCCAAGGGCAGCGCGCCGCCGACCAGCATCGCGACGGCCGGCGCCAGCATGAGCAGCCCGACCCGCAGCGCTGACGGGAAGACAAGGTCTTCGGCCATCCGGACGTCGAAGATGGTCTCGCCGCGCAGCTCACGCTGGGCGATGACGAAGGCCAGCAGCCCGAACGCCACACCGCAGAAGCCGGCGAAGAGCCCGAAGGCGCCCAGTTCGAGCGCGAAGAGCTTGGCGACCCGGCCATTGCCGAAGCCGAGCGCCTTCAGCAGGCCGATCTCGCGTACCCTCGCCCGCACCAGGCCGGCACCGATGGTCAGGCCGGCGGCGAGGCACACCAGCACGAGCGCGCCGGTCATGACGTTGCCCAGCGTCGAGATGAGCCCCACCGCCGGCGGCAGGCTCTTCAGCTGCGCCTGCACGCTGGACGCGTTGTAGCCCAGGTCGCTGAGCGCCCGCTGCACGCGGGCGACCTCACCCGCCCGGGCCACCTCGACGATCACCTTCGGGTATCCGACCTTGCCGCCGAGCGCGGCGACCGGCACCCCCTCGCGGGCGGCGGCCATCATGAACGCGGTCTTCTCGCTGAGGTATGTCGCGGCGGGCCCGTCGCGGCCGCCGATCGCCTCGTCGTAGAGGCCCACCACCCGCAACCGGACATGCGCGGCCTCGCCGGAGTCCATTGTCACGCGCCGGGTGTACTCGACGGTGATCTCCTTGCCCAGGAGTCTCGACAGGTCGGCTCCCTGCACGTGGGCGGGGAGGATCACCTCGTCGTCGCGCAGGGGCAGCGGCTGCGGGCGGACGGCGGAGACGATCGGCGGCTGCCCGACCGCCATCCTCGGCGTGGCCCACAGCGCTCCTGGCACCTCGACCGGGGACTCCGTGACCATGCACCCGGACTGGACCCAGGGCTGCACGGACGCGACGCCCGCGATCCGCGAGATCTCCCCGATGCGCTCCTGGGTCAGGTCGATCGGCCTGCTCACGCCGACCCCGCTCACCTCGATCGTGCGCATGATCGAGCTTTCCAGCACCTCGTGCTCGGCGGTCCGCGCGGCCTGCGCGACGAGTGCGCCGCACAGCAGCACGAACGCTGTCCCGACCGCGACGAACAGGCCGAACGCGCGGCTGCGGCGCAGCAGCAGCCGGGTGTTGCGCAGCGACAGCCGCAGGTCTCTCATCGCGCGTGTCCCTTCACCGGGTCCGGCTCGTGCTCCAGCAGGCGCCCGCCGGCCAGCGTCACCGTGCGGTGGGCGATGGTGGCCGCGGCATCGTCGTGCGAGGCGAGGACGACCGCGTGGCCGGCGGCGGCCGCCGCGGCGAGTTGGCGGAGCACCTCACCGGCGGAGTCGGCGTCCAGCCCGGAGATCGGTTCGTCCGCGAGCACGACGGCCGGCTTGTTGATCAGCGCCCGGGCCACGGCGATGCGCTGCCGCTCGCCGCCGGAGAGCCGGTCGGCCGGGAAGTCGGCCCGGGCGGTGAGCCCGAGCGAGTCGAGCGCGACGCGAGCCTGTGCGTGCGCCTGCCGCAGCGGTGCACGCGCCGCGAGCACGATATTCTCGATCGCCGTGAGGTGGCCGAGGAGGTTGTGCTGCTGGAAGACGAACCCGAGCGCCCGGCCGCGCAGCCGCGCCGCCTGGCGACCGCCCAACCGGGGGGCCGGCTGCCCGCCGACGCGCACCGTGCCGGCGTCCGGCGCGGCGAGCAGACCGGCGATGTTGAGCAGCGTGGTCTTGCCCGACCCGGAGGCGCCGCGCAGCCATACCACCTGCCCGGGCGCCACCTGGAAGTCCACCCGGGCCAGGATGGCGATCCGCTCGCCTTTACCGGGATAGCTCTTGTCGACGGCGTCCAGCTGGAGCGCGTAGGTCATCGGTTTCCTCCGTGTCGGCACCGGATCACGTCTTCACGAGCCCGGCGGCCAGCATCTGCGCCGTGGCCTCCAGGGTGCAGCGGGACTCGGCGCGTACGGGCCGGTAGAGCGCCCGGAATCCGGCGCAGCCGCGGACGGCGTCGGCCCAGCCCGTCAGCTTGTCGGGAAGGGCGTTGCGGTCGACGCCGGAGCCCGGCACCGCCATCGCGGCCGCCACCTCCTGCACCATGAGCTGGTCGGGACTGGCCAGAGCGGGGCCCACACCGGCGGCGACGTCGGCCAGTCGCTGCCGGACCTCGGCGGCATTGTCGAGGTGGGCGGCCAGGCCGAGCAGGGTCCACCCGAGGAAGCGGTCTTCCGCCGTGGCCACTGGGAACGTGGTTGCCGTCAGGCGCGGCACGGGGCGGCCAAGCTGCTGCAGGAGGGTCACCACCCGCGCGGTGGGCACGACGGTGTCGCGGCGCACCCCGGCGGCCAGCCAGCGCGCCGCCGCGTCGGCGGCCTCCGCCTCCAGCGCGCCGTCCCGGGCCCCGGCGTATTTCAGCACGACCGCGCACATCAGCAGGTCGGTGACGTTGCTCTTGGCGCGCACCTCGGGCACGAGCCGGCGCACCGCGTCGACGGTGCGCTTCGGCGCGATGTCGTCGAAGGCGTCCACCGAGTCGGCCAGGACGGCGGTGAGGTAGGTGTTCTCCAGCGTGCCCAGCCGGGTTACATGCCCGCGGAGCAGGCCGGTCGGCCGGTCGTAGCGCGCCTGCAGCTGGTCGACGATGCGGTCCAGCCGCGGTCGGTCGCCGCCGGCCATCAGCCAGGCCCGGACGACGTAATAGGTCTCGAACTCGAAGCCGGCCACGCCCATGCCCAGATGGGGCTCCAGCCAGCGCACCAGCCGTTGGCGCAGCTGCGCGGGCGCCGGCGTCCCGAGCTGTTCAGCCAGGCAGAGCACGCCGAACGCGTCCATCACGGCCTCCGCGGACATCGCCTGCGGCGGAGTGAACGCCTCCGGCACCGTGACATGCCAGGCCGCCACGTCGACGTCGAGCAGCTTCGCGGCCTCCACCGCCCGGCACCGGGAGTAGGGGCCGGGCGTCACGGCGACCGCAGCTGTCAGGCGCCGCGAGAGGTCTTCGGCGTCCGCCTCCGGCACCGGGACCGCCTTCTGCCGCGCTACCTCGGCGATCGCGGCGATGGTGGCGATCTGCCCGGCGGGGTCGGGAGGCAGGGCGAGCTTGTCGAGCAGACCGTTCGCCCAGGAGCCGGGGATCGGCACCCCGGTGCCGCGTTCGACCTGCGCGCCGTACCACCGCGACCAGATCGGGTCCGCCGCAACCTCTGCCTGCAGCGACGTCCCGGCAGCCGCCGGGTCGGCCGGCGGCGGCAGGTGCGCGCCGGCGGCGGCGAGCGCCCCGAGCCCGTATGCGCTGTCCGGCCAGGACGGCGCGCCCTCGGACGACAGGCCGGGTCGCATGAAGAGGCCGTTCTCGCCGACGAGCCCGCGCAACTCGGCGATCAGCTCGGCCTGCGCACCGTAGCGGGGCTTGTCCCGGGTGATGCGCACCAGCACAACGGTCGCGGCGACGGCCAGCACGGTGGGCAGCACCAACCAGACGAGCAGCTTCTTTCGCGGAAGGAGCCGCGGCCGGTGGCTGCGGCTCCCCCCTGCGAGCAGTGTTTCGGGCATCGGTCAGGTCGAAGCCGTTACGATCTTCGTCTGGCCGTTGTAGAACGCCGACGCGGTCGTGCTGCCCACGACGCCCACCGTCCGCCAGTTGGTGCACAGCCGGCCGGACAGGTAGGAACCACGCGCCCCGTTGCCGTTGGTCCACGAGCCGCTCACCGGGTCACCGCTCTGCCCGAAAGCGGTCACCGAAGGCGCGATGCCCCACGGGTCGAACGTTGTCTTGTTCTTCACCCAGTCGTGCCCGGCGACCGGGTTCCAGCCGCCGGAGATCACCGCGGACGTGGAGAAGTCGGCGCATCCGCCACTGGCCCACGTCGCGATCCAGACGTTGGCCGTGAGCTTGGCACCGTTGCTGAACGGGCTGCTCGCGCTGCCCGACACCAGCGGCGAGACGGTGTCGGCCGAGCTGACGTCGGCGGCCGACGCCGGACCCGCCGCGCCCAGCACGAGCGCGGCGGCAGCGGCTGTCACGAGCGCGGACTTGCGCGCGGACAGGCTGATTCGGTTCCTCACGGAATCCCCTTCCCAGGAATCGACACGGAGAGCTGAGACTCTCCGCGTGGTCGACCGCGCGCGGCGGGACTGGATCTTCAACCCCAGGATGCGGCCCGCTACGCACGGTGGTGCCACGTACTTCCTACCGCCGCCCACTATCAGGCCCCTACCAGCCGCCTATCAGGCGATCGGCCGGGCTCACCGCGACAACGGCGGTAGGTACCGCGCGCCGCGACGCGGTGGTACTAGGGTCGACGTGTGATCTGGTGGCTCGTCATCGCCCTCGTGGCCGGTTCGCTGCTCCTTCTCGCCGTCGCGGCCGGCGTCCTGCTGCGTCACCTGAGCCGGCTCGGCATCGCCGCACGCCAGCTGCAGTTCCGGCTGACCGAGGCGCGCCGGCTGGAGCCGGCGGTCACCGCCCTGCAGGAACGCGCCGAGCAGATGCAGCAGGAGGTCGGCGCGATCCAGGAGCGGGCTGTGCTGCTCAAGGGTCGCCGCCTCGCTCGACGGGACGGTTAACAAGACCGGCCAACGGTTGACGTTTCGGGCGTAGGTGGTCAAGACTTCATCGGCCGGTCTTCAACTCGGAGCCGGCCCTGTGTCGAGCCCTCCCACCCCACGTACCATGGGCTCGACGGCGACGATATCTTGCGAGGTGCTTCCGATGAACACGCTGCGACCGTGGCACATCGCCGTGCTGGTGGTAGTACTGATCCTGCTGTTCGGGGCCAAGCGCCTGCCCGACGCGGCCCGCGGGCTGGGCCGCTCGATGCGCATCCTCAAGGCCGAGACGAAGGGCCTCGCCGACGACGACGTCAACGCCAAGGCCGATGCGCCCAACGCTCGCCAGCCGCTGCCCAAGTCCGACGACGACCGGCCGAGCTACGTCGACCCGGTTGACCGCGTCCGCGACAAGTAACAGCCGTGGCTCTTCCCGTCCGGCGGCAACGGAAGGCCCAGTTCGAGCGGGCCGCTGACGGCTCCATGACCCTCATGGAGCACCTGCGCGAGCTACGCGGCCGCCTGCTCAAGGCGTCGTTGGCCGTGCTGCTGGGCCTTTGCGTCGGGTACTTCTTCGCGGAGCCCGCGCTGCACTTCCTGATCCAGCCGTACTGTGAGATGCGCGGGGTCAAACCGGGCGGCAAGTGCGACTTCATCGCCAATGCTCCGCTCGACCCGTTCCTGCTCAACCTGCGGATCGCGCTCTACCTGGGCCTGCTCATGGCTGCTCCGATCTGGCTCTACCAGCTGTGGGCGTTCATCGCGCCCGGTCTGCACAAGCACGAGCGGCGCTACACCTACGTGTTCGTGGCCGTCGCGGCGCCGCTGTTCTTCGCCGGCGCCACGCTCGCCTACCTCATCGTCGCGAAGAGTCTGCAGTTCTTCCTCAACGAGGGCAGCGGGATCAGCATCACGATCGGGCTGCCCGGCTACTTCGACTTCGTGACCAGCATGATGCTGCTGTTCGGAGCCGCGTTCGAGTTTCCCCTGATCGTGGCGATGCTCAACCTCGCCGGGGTGGTGTCGGCGAAGAAGCTGCTGAGCTGGTGGCGGATCGCGATCTTCCTGATGTTCGCGTTCGGCGCGATCGTCACCCCGACGCCCGACCCGTTCGGCATGACCGCCCTCGCCAGCGCGATGGCCCTGCTCTACTTCGCGGCGGTCGGGTTCGCATACCTCAACGACCGCCGGCGTGCCCGCCGCCACGACGCCGAGTTCGGCACCGTCTCCGACGACGAGGCCTCGCCGCTGGAGTACGACCCGGAGCCGGTGGAGGCCGGTCAGCCGGTCGGCGGTGTCAGCCCGGTGGACGGCCCGGCGCCGGTAGCCCAGCCGCAGCCGCTGGACCGCCGTTACGACGACTACACCTGATCCCGACCCGGCGTACGCTGCTGGCCGTGACCGACGTCGCACCCCGTGACACCAGCGACCCGGCCAGCCGCGGCACGCTCGCCGTGCTGGTCAACCGCCGGGCCGGCCGTGGCCGGCCCGGACGGCTGCCCGAGGACATCCTGTCCCGCCTCGGCCCGGCCGAGGTGCTCGAAGCCGGCAGCGCCGCGGCAGCGGAGGAGGCCGGTCGCCGGGCGGTGGCCGGTGGGGCTGCCGCGCTCATTGCAATCGGCGGGGACGGCACGGTCCACACCGCGTTGCAGGCGGTGGCCGGCACCGGGGTGCCCTTCGGCATGGTCCCGGCCGGCACCGGCAACGACTTCGCCGTCGAGATGGGCGTCCCGGCCGACCCGCTCGCCGCCGCCGACGCGATCGCGTCCGCGCTGGCCGCCGGGCGTACCCGGGCGGTGGACCTCGCCCGGCTGACCACGGCCGACGGCCGGACCCGCTGGTTCGGCGCGGTGCTCGGCGCCGGCTTCGACGCGGTCGTCAACGAGCGTGCCAACCGGATGCGCTACCCGCGCGGCCCGCGCCGCTACGACGTCGCGGTGCTGCTCGAGCTGGCCCGGCTGCGGCCACGGCGCTACACCATCGAGCTGGACGGCGTAGCGCAGACGGTCGACGCCGTGCTCGTCGCGGTGGGCAACACAGCCAGCTACGGCGGCGGCATGCGCATCTGTCCGGCCGCGGACGCGACCGACGGGCTCCTCGACGTGGTCATCGCGGGCACGGTCGGGCGAGTCACGCTTATGAAGATCAAACCTCGGGTGTACGTGGGCAGCCACGTCACCCATCCGCTCGTGACCAGCCACCACGCCCGCACTGTCCGGCTGGACGCGGAGGGGATCACCGCGTACGCCGACGGGGAGCGCACGTTTCCGCTCCCCGTGACGGTCACCAGCGTGCCGGGCGCGCTGACGCTGCTGTACTGATCACCCAGCTTCCATGATCATGGAGGATTCTCCGTGCCCTGACACGGAGAATCCTCCATGATCATGGAATGAGGGGGAGGGTCAGAGGCCGGCGAGGGCGAGGATGGCGGCGATGCCGTTGACGGCGCCGGGTGGCGCGACCGGCACGACGTAGGCCCGGCAACCGGCCAGCACCGCCCCGGCGTCGGCCGGCGTGTCACCGACCATGAGCACCTGTTCGGGGTCGACGCGCAGCGCCGCGCAGGCCCGGTGGAAGATCGCCGGGTCCGGCTTGCAGCGCCCCACCTCGAACGACAGCACGTACTCGTCGACCAGGTCGCCGAAGCCCAACTCGGCGCAGATGCCCCGGATGTCGAAGCCGATGTTGCTGATCACCGCCACCGGCACGCCGGCGGCGCGCAGCGCCTTGAGCGTGGGCACGGTGTCGGTGTAGGCGACCCAGCCGCTGGCGGTCAGCAGGCGCTCGTACAGCGCCTCGGCCAGCCCGTCGATGCCGCAGTCGACGGTCGCGGCCAGGCCGGTGTAGGCGGCGCGATGGGCGTGCGCGTACAGGTCGCGCTCGGCCCACACCTCGGACAGTTGCGGCGGCACCCGGCCGGGCAGGGGTCCACCGGCCCGGCCCGCGGTGACCAGGCGGTCGGCCAGGACGGTGGCGCGCATCCGGTCCAGCTCGACGCCACAGCTGCGCGCCGCCTCGCGTACCCAGGAAACCGGGTCTTCGACCTGGGCGAGCGTGCCGTGGAAGTCGAAGAGCAGGGCGGCCGGCGGCGCAACCTCGGGCGACGGTTGATGCGGCACGCCGTGCACATTACCGATCAGTCCGGAGCGTCCTGTCGGGCGCCCGGCCCGCGGTCACCGGCGTGGTGAGCGGGGGCGGGGGATGGCCCCGTAGCCTTAGGGCATGACCAGCCCCGCCGAGCGGTACACGGCGGCCCGTGATCGAGCCGCCGACATCGCCCGCTTTCCGGCCCTCCATGAGTTCGCCGAAGGGCTGAGCTTCGACCTCGACGACTTCCAGCGTGACGCCTGCGAAGCCCTGGAGCGGGGCAGCGGAGTGCTGGTCTGCGCGCCGACCGGCGCCGGCAAGACCGTGGTCGGGGAGTTCGCCGTGCATCTGGCGCTGCGGCAGGGTGCCGGCGGCGGCCGGGCCCGCAAGTGCTTCTACACCACGCCGATCAAGGCGCTGTCCAACCAGAAGTTTCATGACCTGGTCGAGCGGTACGGCGCCGACAAGGTGGGCCTGCTCACCGGCGACAACGCCATCAACGGCGACGCGCCGGTGGTCGTGATGACCACCGAGGTCCTGCGCAACATGCTCTACGCCGGGTCGGAGGCCCTGGCCGGGCTGGCGTACGTGGTGATGGACGAGGTGCACTACCTGGCCGACCGGTTCCGCGGCGCGGTGTGGGAAGAGGTGATCATCCACCTGCCCGAGTCGGTCACCCTGGTGTCGCTGTCGGCCACGGTCTCCAACGCCGAGGAGTTCGCCGACTGGCTGGTGACCGTGCGCGGGCACACCGAGGTGGTGGTCAGCGAGCACCGGCCGGTCCCGCTGTGGCAGCACATGCTGGTCGGGCGGCGCATGTTCGACCTGTTCCACGACGCCGAGGCGGCCCAGAAGCACGACGTGCACCCGGAGCTGCTGCGCTACACCCGCGAGATGCTGCGCCGCATCGAGGGCGACAGCTGGGGGGCGCGGGGGCGTCCGGGCCGCACCCGGGGCCGGGTCGCCCCGCCTCGCCCGGACGTAGTCGAGCGCCTGGACCGGGAAGGGCTGCTGCCGGCGATCCTGTTCATCTTCAGCCGCGCCGGCTGCGACGCGGCTGTCCAGCAGTGCCTGCACGCCGGCCTGCGACTGACCGGCCCGGACGAGCGGACCGAGATCCGCCAGATCGTCGAGGAGCGCATCGCGCACATTCCCAGCGAGGACCTGCAGGTGCTCGGCTACTGGGAGTGGCTCGACGGCCTCGAACGCGGGCTCGCCGCGCACCACGCGGGCATGCTGCCTGCGTTCAAGGAGGTCGTCGAGGAGCTGTTCGTGCGCGGGCTGGTCAAGGCGGTCTTCGCTACCGAGACCCTGGCGCTGGGCATCAACATGCCGGCCCGCTGCGTGGTCCTCGAACGGCTGGTCAAGTACAACGGCGAGGCGCACGTGGACCTGACGCCGGGGGAGTACACCCAGCTCACTGGCCGGGCCGGGCGGCGCGGCATCGACGTCGAGGGGCACGCCGTCGTCGTGTGGGCGCCGGAGGTGGACCCGCGGCACGTCGCCGGGCTCGCCTCCACCCGCACGTACCCGTTGCGGTCGAGCTTCCGGCCCTCCTACAACATGGCGGTCAACCTGGTCGGCAGCGTGGGCGCCGCGGCCGCCCGGGAGCTGCTGGAGTCCTCGTTCGCGCAGTTCCAGGCCGACCGGTCGGTGGTCGGGCTGGCCCGCCAGGTGCAGCGCAACGCCGACGCGATGCGCGCCTACGCCGACGACATGACCTGCCACCTCGGCGACTTCGAGGAGTACTTCGGGCTGCGGGTCGCGATCGCCGACCGGGAGCGTGCGATGGTCCGGCAGGGCACCGCGCAGCGCCGGGCCGCCGCGGTGCAGTCGCTGGAGAAGCTGCGCGTCGGCGACGTGGTACGGGTGCCGCAGGGCCGCCGCGCCGGGCTGGCCGTCGTCCTGGACCCCGGCTCGGGCGGGTTCGGGGAGCCCCGGCCGCTGGTGCTGACCGAGGACCGCTGGGCGGGCCGGCTGTCGTCGACCGACTTCGCCGCCCCTGTCGACACGGTGACCCGGATCCGGGTACCGAAGCACTTCAACCACCGGTCCCCGCAGGAGCGCCGCGACCTCGCGGCGGCGCTGCGCTCGGCCGCCGGTGACTCCCGGCCGCCCCGGCGGCCCTCCCGCGGTCGCGCCGCGGCCGCCGACGACCCCGAGCTGGCCCGGCTGCGCGAGCAGTTGCGCCGCCACCCCTGCCACGCCTGCCCCGACCGGGAGGAGCACGCTCGCTGGGCCGAGCGGCGGTGGCGGCTGAGCCGGGAGACCGAGCAGCTGCAGAGCAAGGTGGCCAACCGGACCGGCTCGCTCGCGCGTACGTTCGACCGGGTCTGCGCCCTGCTCACCGACCGTGGATACCTCACGGCGGGTGGCCAGGTGACCCCGCACGGCCGGATGCTGGCCCGGATCTGGACCGAGGCCGACCTGCTCGTGGCGGAGTGCCTGCGACACGGGGTGTGGGACGGGCTCGACCCTGCCGAGCTGGCGGCGGCCGTGTCGGTGGTGCTCTACGAGGCCCGCCGGGACGCCGACGACCGGGCCTCGGCGCCGCGCGGCGCGGTCGCCGAGGCGGTCGACGCGACCATGAAGCTGTGGGCCGAGTTGGAGAGCGTGGAGTCGGCCAGCGGCCTCGACCTGACCCGCGAGCCCGACCTCGGGTTCGTGTGGCCGATCTACCGCTGGGCCCGCGGCGAGTCGCTGTCGAAGGCACTCGCCAGCGCGCACGGCCTCGACGGCGACATGCCGGCCGGCGACTTCGTGCGCTGGGCCCGGCAGGTGGTCGACCTGCTCGGCCAGGTGGCGGAGGCGGCCGGGGCGTCGTCCAGCGTCCGGGACACCGCACGCAAGGCGATGGGCGCGGTCAACCGGGGCGTGCTCGCCTACACCACGGTCGCGTAGGCCGCCCCCGCGGAGGCGTCAGGTCGTCAGGGCGTCGACGGCCCGGCGGGCCGCGCCGGCAAGGTTCCACTGCTCGGCGAGGGCCAGCACCCGATCGCCGTCGGGCACCGCCGGGAGCCGGCCGTCGACCGGCGGGACCGGAGCGTCGGTCGCGACGCGCACGACCTTTGGCGCGACCGCGAGGTAGCCCCGCGCGGCCGCCAGCTTGCTGCGCAGCCCGGGGGCGAAACCGGAGGCGGGATCGTCGATGGCCGCGACGACCTCCAGCAGCCCGCCGTAGCGCTCCACCAGGCGGGCGGCGGTCTTGCCGCCGACGCCCGGCACGCCGGGCAGCCCGTCGCTGGGGTCGCCGCGCATCGCCGCGAAGTCCGCATAGCCGGCCGCCGGCACCCCGTAGCGCTCGCGGACCATCGCGTCGTCGAAGACCTCCAGCTTCGCGACGCCCCGCCCGCAGTAGAGCACCCGGACACCGCGCGCGTCGTCGATCACCTGGAACAGGTCGCGGTCGCCGGTCGCGACCTCGATCGGGCCCGGCTCCCGCGCGGCGAGCGTGCCGATGACGTCGTCGGCCTCGTAGCCGGCCACACCGACGGCGGGCACGCCGAGCGCGTCGAGCATGTCGAGGATGATCGGCACCTGATGGGACAGGCCGTCGGGGGTCTGCTCGGTCACCCCGTCGCCGGTCAGCCGGTGCGCCTTGTAGCTGGACAGCAGCGCCACCCGCCACGCGGGCCGCCAGTCCTCGTCGAGCGCGCAGACCACCCGGCCGGGCCGCCGGGTGCGCACCAGCGTGGCGAGCATGTCGAGAAAGCCGCGAACCGCGTTGACCGGCCTGCCGTCGGGCGCGCTCACGGCGGACTCGGGGATGCCGAAGTAGGCCCGGAAGTACAGGCTGGCGGCATCGATGAGCAGCAGAGGTCGGGTCACTCCGACAGCCTGTCACACTCGTGTGACGACTCCGGGTGAGGCTGCGCTTCACCTTGTCAGGATGAGGACAGACCACCTTCGGTGCCGGAAGAATTCGTTCCGTGCCACACATCAACAGGCGGGACTACCGCCGGGTGAGCGATCGGGGGTCACCGCAGGCCGGGGATGAATGGGCGCTGCTGAACGCGTCGTACGTGTACGCCCGCGACGGCCGTGCGCTGGAGCGGCCCACCGGCGACCCGTGGGCGGGCACGGTCGAGGTGATCCTGCACGGCCCGGTGGGTGCCGAGATCCGGGCGCTGTGCGGCGAGTACGACATGATCGGCGCTCCGGTGCAGACCGTACGGCTCGGGCTGTGGCTCGACGACGCCGGGCTGCGCCGGCTCGTCGGCCGGGCCCGGGAGCTGGGACTGGACGTGGTCGACGTGCGCCGGACGGGCAGCGGCGCCGGGCGGTGAGCCGGCCGCGGCTCGTCGTATGCCGGCGGCGTCGGGCGGTGAGCCGGCGGCGTCGGGTCAGGCGCCCACCGCGGCGTCCGGAAATCGGCCCGAGATCGCCCCGACGATCGGCGCGCCGCCCCTGGGCAGTACCCGCGACGGCGGGACCGCGACCGGGACGGCAACCGGCGCCGGTTCGCCGGTGAGCCGGTGGCGCGGGCGGTACTGCTGCCGGTCCGCGTGCGCGATGGTCGCCGCCCGGCGCACCGGCCCCTTCGCGCCGACCGGCACCGAACCGGCTGCCGCGCCGACCGGCATCGAACCGGCGGGCATCGAACCGGCGGGCATCGAACCGGCCGGCACCGCACCGGCCGGCATCGAACCGGCCGGCATCGAACCGGCCGGCATCGAACCGGCCGGCATCGAACCGGCGGGCATCGCACCGGCCACCCCACTGGACGGCGCCGAACTCGCCGCCCCGCCGGCCGGCGTGGCCGTGAGCGCGAACAGGATGACGACGTCGAAGGCGATCATGAGGAGCGCCCATACCGGGTACGCGGCCAGGACGCCGAGCTGGATCAGTGCGTGCAGCGCCACGACGGGTACGGCCAGCGACCGCACCCGGGTGGTCACGGCGGCCAGCCAGAGGGCCACCGCCAGCATCAGGACCCCGAGCAACAGGGTGAGCCGGCCCCATCCGAGCGGGTGTTCGAATGCCACCCGGCTCCGGTCGGCCCCGAAGGCCTCGTCGTCCATCAGGACGATGAACCCCTCCGCCACGTTCAGCGCCCCGACCAGCGCGAGCAGTGCGGCGCTGAACCTCCTCCATTCGATCCACGCGCTCCGATTGACCGGCATCGTGCGTCCTCTCCTTTCCCGCCACCGTTTCCGGCCAGCGGGCTCAGTGGGGACGATCGCGAACGCGCCGGCCCGGTCGTCGCCGGACCGGCGCGCCCGTACCCCCCGGACGGTAAGGCTTTCAATGGTGTGCCGGCCGCACCGTGATCGCGGCCAGCACACCAGGGGAGGCGCCCTCGGACAGGGACCCCGCAGCGGGTGCGACAACGCCGACCGCCAGCGGCAAGGGTCGACGCAGTGCGGATGCCGGAGCAGGGTGGCCCGCACGGCCGCGCCCACCGCGTACCGCATCGCGGAACTCCACCGTCTGCATTGGACACCTCCCACCCCCGGCACGCCGTCGTGCCGTGATTCATGGTTCTCGCTGGCCAGGTGACCGGCCATCACCCCGGTAGGGTGAAAGTCCTGCATGGCCGCCGGAGGGCAAGGTCTGGGCCCGAACCAAACGAGCGTTAAGCTGAGGAGGTGAATCCCGACCGGATCCTTCCCACCGATGAGGCGTACGAGCTGCTCGCGCTGACCCGCGAGATCGCCGACGCCGAGCTGGCGCCCCGCGCCGACGATTTCGAAGCGCGCGGCGAGTTCCCCCGCGAGCTGGTCCGCATCCTCGGCCGGGCAGGCCTGCTCGGGTTGCCCTACCCGGAGGAGTACGGCGGCGGCGCCCAACCCTACGAGGTGTACCTGCAGGTGCTCGAGGAGCTGGCCCGGCGGTGGCTGGCGATGGCCGAGGTGGTCTCGGTGCACACGCTCGCCTGCTTCCCCGTGGCCGCGTTCGGCTCCGACGCCCAGCGCAAGCGCCTGCTGCCCGACATGATCGGCGGCGAGCTGCTCGGGGCGTACTGCCTGTCCGAGCCGGCCGGCGGCTCGGACGCGGCCGCGATGACGACCCGGGCCGTCCGCGACAGCGACGGGTACGTCATCCGCGGCACCAAGGCCTGGATCACCCACGCCGGCCAGGCCGACTTCTACAACGTCTTCTGCCGCACCGGTGGCCCCGGCGCCGGGGGCATCTCCTGCCTGCTCGCCGGCGCCGGCACTGCGGGGCTGCAGCCGCAGGTCCGCGAGCGCACGATGGGCCTGCGCGCCTCGCCGGTGGCGCAGGTCGTCTTCGACGAGGCGCGGGTGCCGGCCGACCGCCTCGTCGGCGAGGAGGGCGGCGGATTCCGGATCGCGATGAGGGCGCTCGACGGTGGCCGGCTGGGCATCGCCGCCTGCGCGGTGGGCCTCGCCCAGGCGGCGCTCGACTACGCCGCCGGGTACGCCAAGGAGCGCGAGCAGTTCGGCCGCCCGATCGCCCAGTTCCAGGGCATCGCGTTCATGCTGGCCGACATGGCCACGCAGGTGTCGGCCGCGCGGGCGCTCACGCTGGCCGCCGCCCGGCTGCGCGACGCCGGCCGGCCGTACAGCATCGAGGCCGCGAAGGCGAAGCTGTTCGCCACCGACATGGCGATGCGGGTGACCACCGACGCGGTGCAGGTGCTCGGCGGGTACGGCTATGTCGCCGACCACCCGGTCGAGCGGTACATGCGGGAGGCGAAGGTCCTGCAGATCGTGGAGGGCACCAACCAGATCCAGCGGCTGGTCATCTCCCGCTCGCTCTGAGCTTGCAGATCTTGGACAGTTGGCGGTGCGATAGGCCTGGTAAGTGTCCAAGATCTCGTGGGGGAGCCGCCGGTGACTGACGTCAACGCCCTGCTCGACCGGGTGTGGCGGGCCGACGCGGCGAGCATGCTAGCCGCGCTCAGCCGTCGCCTGGGCACCCTCGACCGCGCCGAGGAGGCGCTGCAGGAGGCGCTTACCGAGGCGCTCAAGCGCTGGGCCGACGAGGGCGTCCCGGACAACCCGGCCGGCTGGCTGGTGACCACGGCCTGGCGCAAGGCGGTGGACCGGCTGCGGCGCGAGGTGACCGGCCGGGAGAAGCTGTCCTTCCTGGCCGCCGATGCGCCGCCCGCGCCTGCCGAGGACGACCGGCTCGCGATGATCTTCGCCTGCTGCCACCCGGCGCTTCCGCAGGCCTCCCAGATCGCGCTCACTCTGCACGCCGTCAGCGGCCTGTCGACCGACGAGGTGGCCGCGGCGTTCCTGGTCCCGGTGTCCACCGCCGCGCAGCGGCTGGTCCGGGCCAAGCGGCAGTTGCGCGAGCGCGGCGTGCACTTCGACCCGCCCGACCCGATCGACTACCCGAAGCGCCTGCCGGCGGTGCTGGGCGTGATCTACCTGCTCTTCAACGAGGGGTACCTGGCCAGCAACCGCGCCACCCCTCAGCGCCGCGAGCTGGCGCGGGAGGCGCTCGACCTGGCCCGCCAGCTGGCCGCCATCATGCCGGCCGAGCCGGAGGTCGCCGGGCTGGCCGCCCTGCTGGAGCTGCACGAGGCCCGGGCGGCGACCCGGTTCGATTCGTGGGGGCGGCTGGTCCTCCTCGAAGACCAGGACCGTAGCCGCTGGGACCGGGCGCTCATCCGGACCGCGGTCGGGCGGCTGCGCAGCGCGGTCGCCCGTAACCGGCCGGGGCCGTACCAGGTGCACGCCGGCATCGCCACGCAGCACGCCCTCGCGGAGTCCTACGCGGTGACCGACTGGTCGGCGATCCGCCACCTCTACGACCGGCTGTACGGGCTGCAACCCTCCCCGGTGGTGCTGCTCAACCGGGCCGTGGCCACCCGGTACGTGGCCGGGCCGGCGGCCGCGCTGGCCGAGGTGGACGCCCTCGCCGGGTCGCTGGACCGGTACCGGCTGTGGCACGCCGCCCGGGCCGAGCTGCTGCGCGGGCTGGGGCGGGCGGACGAGGCGCGGGCGGCGACCGAACGGGCGCTCGCGCTGGCCACGAACCCGGCCGAGCGCGAGCTGTTGGCGCGCCGCCTCAGCTCCTAGCCTCGCGATCTTGGACAGTTACGGCCCATTGCACCGCCAACTGTCCAAGATCCACGAGTAGGGAGTCAGTGCTCGATCACCGGGCGCACCTCGAGGCTGCCGCCCGCGCCGAGCGGCCACGTCGCCGCGATCGCGACAGCATCGTCGATGCTGTCGGCCGCCAGGACGACGAACCCGCCGACGACCTCCTTGAGCTCCAGGTACGGCCCGTCGGTGACCACCGGCGCGCCGTCGGCCCCGGCCCGGACGGTCTTGGCCGTGCGCACCGAGTCCAGCTCGGCGCCGCCATCGGCGATCTTGCCGGCCTGCCCCCACCTCTCGAACCAGCCGTAGATCTCCTTCATCTCCTCCGGACTCATCTCGTTGGACGTCTGGTCCGGGCCGTTGATGAGCATCACGTACTTCATGTCCGCTCTCCTCGCAGTGGTAGGTCCACTCTCGCCCTGATGACGAACGGCGTCCGCCGGCATTCGACACGACCGCTCGACTTTTTTCTGGCCCGGTCATATCTTTGACTCAGTCAACGAAATGAGGCAGGCATGGCCGACGCCGTCGCCACCGTCCGCGACTTCAACCGCTTCTACACCCGGGTCATCGGCGTGCTCGCCGACGGACTGCTGCGCACGCCGTACTCGCTGACCGAGGCCCGGGTCATCTTCGAGCTGGCCCAGCGCCCCCGCACGGAGGTGACCGGGCTGCGCCACGACCTCGGCCTCGACCCCGGGTACCTGAGCCGGATGCTCGGCCGGTTCGAGTCCGACGGCCTGGTCCGCCGGGAGGTGTCCACCACCGACGCGCGCCGCCAGGTCGTCGGGCTCACCGATCGGGGCCGGGAGGTGTTCGCGGACCTGGATCGGCGCTCGGTCGACGACATCGCCGCGCTGATGGCCCACCTCGACGCCGCCGAGCGGGACCGGCTGCTGGCCGCGATGGGCACCGTCCGCTCGCTGCTGAGCCCGGAACGGGCGCCGGCCCAGGTGACGCTGCGCGAGCCGGGCCCCGGCGACCTGGGCTGGGTGGTGGCCCGCCACGGCGCGCTGTACGCCGAGGAGTACGGCTGGGACGCGACCTTCGAGGCCCTCGTCGCCCGCATCCTCGCCGACTTCGTCGAGCACCGGGACCCGGCGCGCGAGCGGGGCTGGATCGCCGAGCGCGGCGGCGAGCCGGTCGGCTGCGTGTTCTGCGTGCGGGCCGACGAGACCACCGCCAAGCTGCGCCTCCTGCTTGTCGAGCCGTCCGCGCGTGGGCTGGGGGTGGGCGGCCGGCTGGTCGACGAGTGCCTGGCGTTCGCGAAAGCCGCCGGGTACCGGCGCATCACGCTCTGGACCAACGACGTCCTCACCGCGGCCCGGCGCATCTACGAGCGAGCCGGATTCGCGCTGGTCCACCGGGAGCCGCACCGCAGCTACGGCCACGACCTGACCGGCGAGACATGGGAGCGCGACCTGTAGGGCGCGGCCGTGTATTTTTCCCCGCGTGGAAGACACCGACCGGGCCATCCTGACCGCGCTCGCCGACGACGGCCGGCAGTCCTACACCGACCTCGCCGAGAGGGTGGGCCTGTCCGTGTCGGCCGTCCACCAGCGGGTGCGCCGGCTGGAGCAGCGCGGCGTGATCCGCGGGTACGCCGCCCGGCTCGACTACGAGGCGGTCGGCCTGCCGCTGACGGCGTTCGTGGCGATCCGGCCGATCGACCCGTCCCAGCCCGACGACGCGCCGGAGCGGCTGGCCGGGCTCCCGGAGATCGAGTCCTGCTACTCGGTGGCCGGCGAGGACTTCTACCAGCTGCTGGTCCGGGTGGCCAGCCCCGCCGACCTGGAGCGGCTGCTGCAGGAGATCCGCAAGGCCGCCAACGTCGCGACCCGGACCACCGTGGTGCTGTCCACGCCCTACGAGGGGCGCGCGCCGCAGATCAGGTGACCGGCGCGTTCCAGCGCAGGATCACCTCGCGCTCGTGCTCGAAGCCCAGCTCCGACAGCGTGGCGGTGTCCAGCCGCAGCAGGGCGCCCGCCGACGGCGGCAGGCCGACCCAGCGCGCGCCGAGCACCCGCAGCGAGTGCCCGTGCCCGACGACCGCCACGTCGCCGCCGGCCAGCAGCGGCCGGACCCGCGCCAGCACCCGGTCGAGCCGGGCACCGATCCGCTCCGGCGACTCGCCGCCCGGGCACCCGTCGGTCCACAGCGACCAGCCGGGCCGGGTCTGTCGGATCTCGGCCGTGGTCAGCCCCTCGTAGTCGCCGTAGTTCCACTCGGCGAGGTCCTCGTCGACCGCGGTGACCGTCAGCCCCGCCAGCTCGGCGGTGCGCAGCGCCCGCTGCCGCGGGCTGCTCAGCACCGCCGCGAAACGGCGGCCGGCCAGGGCGCGGGCCAGGGCCTTCGCCTGCCGCTCACCCTCTTCGGTCAACGGCAGGTCCGTGTACGAGGTGTGCTTGTGCGCCCTGCTCCACTCGGTCTCGCCGTGCCGGACGAGGACGATGTTTCCCACCCGGTCCATTCTGGCCGGCCGGGGCGAAATTCGCTGGGACAGCCGCGCGGGCAGGGCTAGCGTGCGCGGTGTGTCGCGCACCGTCACGCTCGTGCTCGTCGACCCCGGCGGCGCCCCGCTCGGGGCGCTGGCGCCGTACGAGGTGGCGACCCCGTGGTGGCACGAGGTCGCCGAGGTGGTCGACGGCGCCCGGGCCCACCACGGGCTCGACGTCACCGTGCTGCGGCTGCTCGGCGCCGACCGGCCGCAGCCGCACGGCGGGGCCGTGACCTACCTGGCCGAGTGCGCCGGCCGACCGGCCCCGGCCGGGCTGGTCGAAACGCCCGTCGCGCCGGCCGGCCCGCTGCCCGGGCTCGACCCGCATCCGCTGCGCGCCCCCTGGGCTCGGCCGGGCGGCCCGGCCGCGAGCGTCACCTGGGCCGTCGACGCGCTTGCGGCGCTCGGTCGCGCCCCGGCCTGCGCCGAGCAGCGGCGCAGCTGGAACCTCTCGGCGCTCTGGCGGCTGCACGGGCCCTGGGGCGCCGCCTGGCTCAAGCAGGTGCCGCCGTTCTTCGCCCACGAGGCGGCCGTGCTGCGCTGGCTCGGCGCGGTCGCGCCGTCCCGGGTGCCCGTGCTGCTCGCGGCGAGTGCCGGGCGGATGCTGCTGGCCGAGGTGCCGGGGGAGGACTGCCACGACGCCGAGGCCGCCGAGCGGATCGGCATGCTCGCCGATCTGCACACCCTGCAGCGACAGGCGCTCCGCCACGCCGACACGCTGGTTGCGCTGGGCGTGCCCGATCTTCGGCCGCGGCGGCTCGGCGCGCGGCTGCGGGAGGTCGCCGCCCGGCACGGCGCCGGGCTGCCCGCCCTGGATGCGCTGCTGGCCGACCTGCCCGACCGCCTCGCCTCGGTCGCCGCGTGCAAGATCCCGGACACGCTGGTGCATGGTGACTTCCATCCGGGCAACATCCGGGGGTGCGGCTCGGCGCGGGTGATCCTCGACTGGGGTGACTGCTTCGTCGGCCATCCGGCGTTCGACGTGCTGTGCATGACCGAGGACCTGCCCGAGGCGGTGGCCGCACAGGTGCGCCAGGCCTGGGCGGTGGGCTGGCGGAGCACCGTCCCCGGCTGCGACCCCGACCAGGCGCTGCGCCTGCTCGCCCCGGTCGCGGCGCTGCGCAACGCGGCCGTCTACGCCGCCTTCGTCGCCGCCATCGAGCCGGCCGAGCGGCCCTACCACGCGGCCGACGTGGGGTTCTGGCTGCACCAGGCGGTCGCCGCCAGCGCATAGGGTAGCCGGGTGACCACACCGATCTTCCAGCTCGGCGACGAGTACGTCACGCGGTTGGCCGCCCTCGACCCGGTGTGGGCGAGCTTCCGCGGCGTGAGCGGGCGGCACTGCGGCGGCACCGACTTCGGGCCGGACGGCTACGCCGCCCAGCGCGACCTGATCCGCGAGACGCTGCGCCGGCTGGACAGGTTGACACCGGCCGGCGACACCGACCGCCGCGCCGCTGGACACCTGCGGGAGCGGCTGCGCGCACAGCTCGACTGGCACGACACCGGCGAGTGGATGCGCGACCTTGCCGGGTCGTTCGGCCGGCTGCAGACCATCCGCGACAGCGTGGACCTGGTCGGCCACGACGACGAGGAGGGCTGGGGGCTGGTCGTCGACCGGCTCGCGTCAGTACCCGCGATGGTGGCAAGTTGGCGCACGGCCCTCGCCCTCGGTCTGGAGCGGGGCCTGCCCGCGGCCCGCCGGCAGGCCCTCGAGACGGCCGCCCAGGCCGACACCTACGCTGCCGGGACGCACGACGGCCTCGCCGCCGCCTACGCGGCCGGCCCGCTGCTCGGCCCGTTGCGGGATGCGGCGGCGGCCGCCCACTCCGCATACGCCCAGACCGCCGAGTACCTGCGGCGCGAGTACGCGGCGCGGGCCGCCGAGGCGGACGCGGTCGGCCCGGAACGGCACCGGGTCTTCCGCCGGCTCTCCCTCGGCGCCGACCTCGACCCGGTCGAGGCGTACGAGTGGGGCTGGGCCGAGCTGCACCGCCTCGAAGCCGAGATGGCGGCCGAGGCCGCGTCGATCACCCCGGGCGCCAGCCTCGACGAGGTGGAGCACGCCCTGCATGAGGCATATTCGGTCCACGGTGCCGACGCGTACCGGGCCTGGCTGCAGCACGAGCACGACGTCGCGATCGCGCGACTCGACCGCGTCCACTTCGACATCGACCCGGCGCTGCACCGCATCGAGGTCGTACTGTCCCCGGCGGCGCACAGCTTCGGCGTGTACTACACCGGGCCGAGCGAGGACGGCCGGCGGCCGGGACGCACCTGGTGGTCGGTGTCCGGGCGGGAGCGGTTCGCCGTCTGGGAGGAGCTGACCACGGTCTTCCACGAGGGCGTGCCCGGTCACCACCTGCAGATCGGCCAGACCCGGCTGGCCGGCGACCGGCTGCCGCGGTTCAACCGGCTCAGCGGGGTGCCCGGCCACAGCGAAGGCTGGGCGCTCTACGCCGAGCGGCTCGCCGACGAGCTGGGCTGGTACGAGCGGCCCGGCACCCGGCTGGGCATGCTGGCGGCGTCAGCGCTGCGGGCGGCCCGGGTGGTCATCGACATCGGGCTGCACCTCGACCGTGCCCTGCCGGCGGCGGAGGCCGGGCGGCACGGCCCGCGGTGGACGTTCGAGGTGGCCGAAGCGGTGCTGCGCGACCGCGGCCGGGCCGCCGGGCACCGGGTGCACAGCGAGATCGTCCGTTACTGCGGCTGGCCGGCCCAGGCCACGGCGTACAAGCTGGGGGAGCGCGCCTGGCTCGCGGCCCGCGCCGACGCCCGGGCCCGCCTGGGCGGCCGGTTCGACCTGCGGCGCTGGCACCGCGACGCGCTTGCGCTGGGGCCGCTGGGCCTGGCGACGTTCGCCGACGAGATGCGGGCCGCTACGGTTTCGCCGTGACCGCGTCGTAGTGCGCCACCGTGCCGGCGGCCCCGTCGAGCGCCCGGCTGGCCTCGGGTGTCGTCGGCACCGCCCGGGCGACGATGTCGCGCAGGTGCCGGTCGACGGCCTCGGCCAGCCGCTGCCACCGCGCCGGTTGCGGCCCGTCCGCCTCGACGGCCGCCGCGAGCGCCCGCAGCCGGTCCAGGCCCACCCCGCGCAGCTCGCTGGCGTGCGCGAGCACATCCCGGATCACCGCGAGCACGTCGTCGTGGTGGCTGCCGAGCCACCGCCGGGTCCGGTAGATCAGGCCGAGGTCCGGCCACCGCTTGCGGGCCGCCTGGCGGGTGCTGCCGCTGGCCGCCCCCAGGTCGGCGAGGCTGGCGCCCAGCCAGACCGCGTCGGCCGCCTCGCGTGCGGTGAAGTCCGCTGACACCTCCTCGACGAGGGCCTCGGCCAGCTGTGCGGCGCGTACCCGCCGCAGCCGTGCCACCCGGGCGCGGTACTCCTCGTCGGCGTCCCCGATCTTGGGAGTGGGGTCCGGCAGGGTCAGGTGCCCGGCGATGCGCTTGGTCAACCGCTCCATCAGGTCCACGACGTCGCGCCGCAGCTCGGCCTCGTTGTCCATGCCCGCCTCCTGACAACGATCGGTTGACAGCGAGCGTAGCACTGTAAACCGAAGGTTCACAGCTACGGTCTGGGCCATGAGCGATGGAGTGCTGGTTCTGTGGGACGTCGACCACACGCTGGTCGACGCGGGCGGGGTGGGGGTGCGGGCGTTTCGTCTGGCGTTCCGGCGGCTGTTCGGGCGGGAGCTGGTCGAGCTGCCGATGATGGCCGGTCGCACCGATCGGGCGATCGCCATCGACCTGCTGCGCGCCAACGGAGTACCGGATCCGGGTCCCTACCTGGAGCCCTTCCGGGCCGCGGCCGAGGAGATCCTGGTCGACCTCGCCGACGAACTGCGCACCAGGGGTCGCGCACTGCCCGGCGCATTGGACGCGCTCGCCGCGCTGGCCCGCGCCAACGCGGTGCAGACCGTGCTCACCGGCAACATCCGGTCGTTCGCGGAGGCGAAGATGCGAGCGTACGGGTTGATCGAGCACCTGGACCTGGACATCGGCGCCTACGGCTGGGCGGATCCGGTGCGCGCCGCGCTGGTGGAGATCGCCCGGTCGGCGGCGTTCCGCCGGCACGGCCGGCTGTTCACCGGCACTGCCACGGTCCTGGTCGGCGACACGCCGCGGGACGTGGAGGCGGCTTTGGCCACCGGCGCGGCCGTGGTCGGCGTGGCGACGGGGCGGTACACGCTCGCCGAGCTGCGTGCCGCCGGCGCGGCCACCGTGCTGCCGGACCTGACCGATACGGCGGCGGTCCGCACGGCGATTCTCGGCGCCACACCAACAACCTAGCGTCCTAGGATGCTTTACGGGATGTGGCTACCGCCACATACATCTATTGACGCCGCTACGCGGCTAGGTTTCCTGATCTTGGGAATACGGCCGGCGACGCGTACCTGGTCCTCGACGTCGACCGCGGCGACGAGACGCTCAACGTCCGGCCCGACGACGCGCTGGTGACGATCACCGCGCGGGGCCGCCGGCCGTTGACGGTGCTTCTCGCTGGCCGGTTCGCGGTGCGGTGACCGTCGGGTGCCGGCGCTGTGGATCAGCCAGGGTGCGCCGAGGCTGGGCTGGTGCTGGGCGGGTAACCCGCACACGTGGCTGGCACGGCGTCCTGCGCGGCCCGCGCCGCCTGATCTCCCTTCGGTGATCTAGGAGTTATGGCCGGACAATCCGGGCACGGAGCGGCCATAACTCCTAGATCGACGCGAGCTGTCAGTCGCCGGTGGCCTCCTGCTTGCGCCACCACTTCTGTCCGGACTCGGGGAGGGTGTCGATCGGGTCGTAGTAGGGGTGCTGGCGGGCCAGCGCCTCGGCGTCGTCGGACTCGATCGAGGTGCGGTAGTTCTTCGTCCAGTACGAGATGCCGCGTTCGCGGTCGTAGTCGGTGAGCATGTGCACCCAGCGTTTGCCGACGAAGGGCACGTCGCAGACGATCCGCGGGGTCGCGTACCCGGGCAGGTAGCCCATGATGTCGTGCTGCAGCCGCTGGGCCTGCCAGACGGCCACCCGCCAGTGTTCGGCGTTGGGGATCATGTCGCACATGTAGAAGTAGTACGGCAGGATGCCCGCTTCGCCCTGCAACGCGAAGCACAGGTCGAGCAGGTCGGCGGAGGTGGCGTTGACGCCGCGCATGAGGACGCCCTGGTTGCGCACGTCGCGGACGCCGACTTCGAGGGCGGTCTGCGCGGCGCGGGCGACCAGCGGGGTCAACGAGTTGGCGTGGTTGACGTGGGTGTGGATGGCGAGGTTCACGCCGCGCCGGGCGGCGGTGCGGGCGACCCGTTCCATGCCTTCGACGACGTCGGGTTGCAGCCAGTGCTGGGGCAGGCCCATCAGTGCTTTGGTGGCCAGCCGGATGTCGCGGATGGTCTCGATGTCGAGCAGGCGCATCAGGAACGACTCGAGGTTGCGCCAGGGGACGTTGGCCACGTCGCCGCCGGAGACGACGACGTCGCGGACGCCGGGGTGCTGGCGCAGGTAGGTGATCATGGCGTCGTACCGGTCGACGGGCTTGAGTTGGAGTCGGAGCTTGTCGACGGTCGGGGTGGAGTTGCCGACGAGGTCCATGCGGGTGCAGTGGCCGCAGTACTGGGGGCAGGTGGACAGCAGTTCGGCGAGGACCTTGGTCGGGTATCGGTGGGTGAGGCCTTCGGCGACCCACATGTCGTGCTCGTGCAGGGAGTCGCGGGTGGCGTAGGGGTGTGTGGGCCAGTCGGGGTGGCGGTCGGAGGCGACCGGGATCATGTAGCGGCGGATCGGGTCGGCGTAGAACGCGTCTGTGGACGGGGCCGACGAGGGCACCATGGTGTTGAGCATCTGCGGGGTCACGAGCATCGACATGGTGGCGAGCCGCTGCTGGTCGTCGACCAGGTCGGTGTAGAAGCGGTCGTCGATGAGGTCGCCGAGGACGGTGCGCAGCTGCTTGATGTTCTTGACGCAGTTGACCCGTTGCCACTGGGCGGACTCCCACTGCTCGCGGGTGACGTGGCGCCAGCCGGGCAGGCGGGTCCAGTCCGGCTCGACCAGCTCGCGGCGCTGGTACAGGTACGGCTGCACGGTGACTCCTTACATCAAGCTGGAGAATCTGCGGCTGTTAGACTAACCTGCCGGAGGATTTCCCGCCATCGCCCTCAAGATACGTAGGAGCTTTCGTGACTTCGCCCGTCGGTCTGCATCGCGTCCTCGCCCCGGCCGGCGTGCTCCCGCAGGCTGCCGAGCGGTTGGACAACCGGCCAGACGTCGGACCGGACGAGGTGCGCATCCGGGTGGAGCGGCTCAACCTCGACGCCGCGAGCTTCCGGCAGTTGTCGACCAGGCACGGCGGTGACGGCGCGGCCGTGCGGGCCGAGGTCGCCGAGATCATCGGTACGCGCGGCAAGATGCACAATCCGGTCACCGGTTCGGGCGGGATGCTCATCGGAACGGTGGACGAGGTGGGCCCGGAGTCGCCGCTGGGCCTCAAGCCGGGCGACCGGGTGGCGACCCTGGTCTCGCTGACGCTCACGCCTCTGAAGATCACCGACGGTCTGGCCCGTTGGGACGGGCGGTCCGAGCAGGTGCCGTGCGACGGGTACGCGATCCTGTTCGGCCGGTCGATCGCGGCGGTGCTGCCCGACGACCTGGATCCCGAGCTGGCCCTGGCCGTGCTCGACGTGTGCGGGGCGCCGGCGCTGACCGACCGGGTCGTGCGCCGCTACGAGCGGCCGAGCGTGGCGGTGATCGGGGGTGCCGGCAAGAGCGGCTGCCTGGCGCTGGCCGCCGCCCGGCAGGCCGGTGCCCGTACCGTCGGGGTGGTCCCCGATGCCGCGGAGCGCGACCGGCTCGCGGCGACGGGGCTCGCGGACGTCGTGGCCCTGGCCGACGCGCGGGACCCGGTGGCGTTGAGCGCGGCGGTCGGGCGGCCGGTCGACGTGACGGTGGTCTGCGTGGACGTGCCGGGGTGTGAGCACGGGGCGATCCTGGCCACGGCCGGCGGCGGTACGGTGATCTTCTTTTCGATGGCGACGTCGTTCGCGTCGGCGGCGCTGGGCGCGGAGGGCCTGGCGGCCGACGTGACGATGCTGATCGGCAACGGCTACGTGCCGGGGCACGCGGAGTTCGCCCTGGACCTGGTGCGCGGCGACCCGGCGGTCCGGGCGCTGTTCGAGGCGCGGTTGGCGGCAGACTGACGTGGTGACGACCCTTTACCGCAACGGCATCCTCTACAGTCCGGCCGATCCGTCGGCGACCGCGTTGCTGGTCGAGGACGGGCGGATCGGCTGGGTGGGCCCGGACGCCGACGCGCCGCGTGCCGGCCGGGTGGTCGACCTGGCCGGCGCGTTGGTGACGCCGGCGTTCGTGGACGCGCACGTGCACTGCACCGACACCGGGATCACGCTGCTCGGCCTGGATCTGGCCGGTATGCGCTCGCGGCGGGAGGTCCTGGACGCGGTCGCCGCGCATGCTGCGGCGCTGCCCGGTGACGCGGTGATGGTCGGGCACGGCTGGGACGAGTCGTGCTGGGCCGACCAGCGCCCGCCGAGCGCGGCCGAGCTGGACCGGGCCGGGGGCGGCCGGGCGGTGTACCTGTCGCAGGCGTCCGTGCACTCGGCGGTGGTGTCGTCGGCGCTGCTGGCGCGGGTCGCGGCGGACGTCGCCGGGTTCGATGCCGGCGGCTGGCTGCGGCGGGCGGCGCATCATGTGGTGCGGGCGGTGGCGCACGGCTCGATGAGCGCGGCGCAGCGCCGCCGGGGCCAGGTGGCGGCGCTGCAGCGGGCGGCGGCGCTGGGCATCGCGGCGGTGCACGAGTGCGGCGGCCCGGGTACGTCGGCCGAGAATGACTTCACCGACCTGCTGGCGTTGCCGGCGTCCGGACGGCTGCCGGAGGTGTACGGGTACTGGGGTGAGCTGGGCGCGGCCGGGAAGGCCCGCGAGCTGGGGGCGGTGGGGGCCGGCGGGGACCTGTACGCCGACGGGGCGCTGGGGTCGCGGACCGCCCACCTGAGCGCCGACTACGTGGACGAGCCGGGGTGCGGGCACGGGTACCTGACCCGTGAGCAGGTCACCGAGCATCTGGTCGACTGCGTGCGGGAGGGCGTGCAGGGTGGGTTCCACGCGATCGGCGACGCGGCGATCTCCACGGTGCTCGGTGGGTTCGCGGACGCGGCGGGGGTGGTCGGGGTGGAGCGGCTGCGGGCCGGTCGGCACCGGGTGGAGCATCTGGAGATCCTGGACCGCCGGCACATCCAGGCCCTGGTGGCGTGCGGGGTGACGGCGAGCGTGCAGCCGGCCTTCGACCGGCTGTGGGGCGGCGAGGAGGCGATGTACGCGCAGCGGCTGGGGGTGGCCCGGTCGCTCGCGTCGAACCCGTTCGGTGCCCTGGCCGGGGTCGGGGTGGCCCTGGCCTTCGGGTCGGACTCGCCGGTGACGCCGCTGGATCCGTGGGGCACCGTGCGGGCCGCGGCGGGGCACCACAACCCGGTGTCGCGGGTCAGTGTCCGGGCCGCGTTCGCCGCGCACACCCGGGGTGGGTGGCGGGCGGTGCACCAGGACGAGCACGGGGCGCTGCTGCCCGGGGCGCCGGCCACGTTCGCGGTGTGGGAGGTGCCGGGGCGGCTCGCCGGGGGCCTGCCGGCGCTGGCCGATGGGGAGGCGCTGCCGGCGTGCCGGCGCACCGTGCTGCGCGGTGCGGTCATCTATGACGTGGAGGAGTCGTGACCAAGCTGGATCTCGATCCGGCGGTGGTGGCGCGGGCGCGCGGGTTGGCGCGGACGGCCGGCCAGCCGGTGGTGGAGTTGGCCCGTAGCCACACGACGGTGTCGGTGGAGCGGGCGGTGCTGCGGCTGGCCGGGGTCGCCGGGGCGGATCCGGACGGGATCCCGTGGGTCAACCGGCTGCTCGACGCGGCGGTCGCCGACACCGGGCTGGGCCACGGCGCGGCGTTGCCGGTGTTCGACGCGTTGATCCGGTCCGGTGAGACCGACCTGACGCTGCTGGCGCAGAAGGCGGCGGCCGGGTCGGTGCGGTTCCGCGTGCCCTCCGGCCGGGACGCTGCCACGGCGCGTCGTGCGAGCCGGCGGGCGGTCGCCGCGGGCATCACCCGCATCGACCGGCGGCGGGCCGAGCGGGAGCGGCTGATCCGGCGGCACGGCGACCCGAAGCAGCGGCCGTGGATCTACCTGATCGTGGCGACCGGCGATATCCACGAGGACATCCCGCAGGCGCAGGCGGCGGCGCGGGCCGGCGCCGACGTGATCGCGGTGATCCGTTCGACCGGGCAGTCGCTGCTGGACTACGTGCCGGAGGGCGCGACCCGGGAGGGGTTCGCCGGCACCTATGCCACGCAGGAGAACTTCCGGCTGATGCGCGCGGCTCTCGACTCCGTTTCCGGCGAGGTCGGCCGATATGTGCGGCTGACCAACTATGCGAGCGGGCTGTGCATGCCGGAGATCGCCACGCTGGCCGGCCTGGAGCGTCTCGACATGATGCTCAACGACTCGATGTACGGGATCCTGTTCCGCGACATCAACCCGATCCGCACGTTCGTCGACCAGCGGTTCTCGCGGCAGATCCACGCCCGGGCCGGGATCATCATCAACACCGGTGAGGACAACTACCTCACCACTGCCGACGCGGTCGAGGCGGCGCACACAGTGACGGTGTCGCAACTGCTCAACGAGTACTTCGCGCACGAGGCGGGGCTGGCGGACTGGCAGCTTGGGCTGGGGCACGCGTTCGAGATCAACCCGGATCTGCCGGAGTCGCTGCGGCTGGAGCTGGCGCACGCGCTGCTGGCGCGCGAGCTGTTCCCGGACGCCCCGTTGAAGTGGATGCCGCCGACCAAGCACATGACCGGTGACGTGTTCCGTGGCAACCTGCTCGACGGGTTCTTCAACCTGGTCGGCACGCTGACCGGGCAGGGCATCCTGCTGGTCGGGATGATGACCGAGGCCGTGGTCACGCCGTGGCTGTCAGATCGCGACATCGCCCTGCAGAACGTCCGGTACGTGCTCGGCGCGGCCGGCGGGCTGCGCGAGGACTTCGTGCCGGCTCCGGGCGGGTTCATCCAGACCCGGGCCCGCCAGGTGCTGGGCGAGGCGGTCGAGCTGCTGGAGCGCATCGTCGAGGACGGGCTGCTGGACGCGATCGCCGACGGCACGTTCGGGATCATGAGGCGCCCCGCCGACCGGGGCAAGGGCCTCGACGGGGTCGCCCGGCAGGAGCCCGGCTACTACAACCCGGCCACCGAGATCCTGGAGGCCGCGGCATGAGCCACATCGTGCGGCCGTACGGGGACACCCCGGGCGACGGCATGGTGCAGGTGTCGTTCACGCTGCCGGTGCCGTGCGACAAGCGCGCCGAAGGCGCCGCGCTGCAACTGGCCGCCAAGATGGGCCTGGACCCGGCGATGGTGGTGCACGCCAGACAGATGGGCGGGTCGTTCACGTTCTTCGTCGTGTACGGGCGGGTCAACCATCTCGTCGACCTGTCGCGGGTGGTGGTGGCGGAACGGGACTTTCCGCTGCTGCCGGCCAAGGAGGTCAACGCGGAGATCCGGCGGCGGCTGCGCCGCAAGCTCGTCGTGGTCGGCGCGTGCATCGGCACCGACGCGCACACCGTGGGTATCGACGCGATCCTCAACGTCAAGGGCATCGCGGGGGAGAAGGGCCTGGAGTACTACCGGGAGCTGCGGGTGGTCAACATGGGCGCCCAGGTGGCGGTGCCGGACCTGGTGGAGACGGCCCGCGCCGAGAAGGCCGACGCGGTGCTGGTCAGCCAGGTGGTGACCCAGCGGGACGCGCACCTGCACAACACCCGCGAGATGTCCGCGGCGTTCCGGGAGGCGCTGCCGGCGCACCGGCGGCCGCTGCTGGTCGTCGGCGGTCCCCGCTTCGACGAGCTGATGGCCGGTGAGCTGGGCGTGGACCGCATCTTCGGCCGCGGCACCACCCCGCGGGAGGTCGCGAGCTACCTCGTCCACGCGCTCACCTCCCGGAAGGCGGCCGCATGACCACCGTGACCCACCGCCGGTACGTGCCGTACGCGCACGCCCACTACGCCGGCAACCTCGTCGACGGCGCGTACGCGCTGGGCCTGTTCGGTGACGCGGCCACCGAGGTGTGCATGCGCACCGACGGCGACGAGGGACTGTTCGCCTCGTACTCGGATGTGCAGTTCAGGGCAGCGATCCGGGCCGGTGACGTGGTGGAGGTGACGGCGACGGTGACCCGGATGGGTACCCGCAGCCGCACCATCGACTTCACCTGCACGGTGGTGTGCCGGGGCAATCCGGACAAGGGCGCGTCGGCCGCGGATGTCCTCGACCCGCCGATCGTCGCGGTCACCGCCACCGGCACCGTCGTCGTCCCGTGACCCCGCGCCGCGACCTGGTGGTCTGCGCGGACATCGGCTCGACCTACACGAAGGTCGCCGCCGTCGACGTGGGCACCGGCGCGCTCGTCGCCACCGCCGCGCATCCGACGACGCTCGCCACCGACGTGCTGCACGGCCTCGACGCCGCCGTTGACGCGCTGCGCCTGCCCGTCACGCCACCGGTGTACGCCTGTTCGAGTGCCGGTGGCGGGCTGCGCCTGGCGGTGGTCGGCTACGAGCCTCTGGTGAGCGCCGAGGCCGGGCAGCGGGTGGCGACCAGCGCCGGCGCCCGCGTGGTGCACGTCGCCGCGGGACGGCTCACCGGGGCGGCGACGGCCGCGCTGCGCGCGGCGAAACCCGACGTGGTCCTGCTGGTGGGCGGCACCGACGGTGGGGACGAGGAGGTGGTACGCCACAACGGGGCGCGCCTGGCGGCGGCGCGGCTGCGGGTACCGGTGGTGTTCGCCGGCAACGCCGCGGCCCGCGACGGCGTCGTCGCCGCCCTGGCCGGCCGCGGGATACCGGTCGTCGCCACGGACAACGTGCTGCCCCGCATCGGGGTTCTCGCGCCGGGCCCGGCCCGCGCCGCGATCCGCGAGGTGTTTCTGCGCCACGTGATCGGCGGCAAGCGGCTGTCGCGCGGCCCGCGGCTGGCCACCCTGGTCCGGGCGGCCACCCCGGACGCCGTCCTCACCGCCGTCGAGCACCTCGCCGACCACGGTCCGGGCGGTGATCTGCTGCTGGTCGACGTCGGCGGCGCCACCACCGACGTGTACTCCGTGCTCACCCCGGAAGCGGAGCGCGAGACCGGGCCGCGCCGGGAGGTGGCCGGGGTGCTGTGGCGCGCCCGTACCGTCGAAGGCGACCTGGGGGTGCGCTGGAGCGCGCCCGGCGTGCTGGCCGCGGCCCGGGCGGAGAAGCTCGTCGACGACGCCGAGGCCGGCGAGCTGGACGCGGCCGCGGCGCGGCGGGCCGCCCACCCGGACCTGATCGCCGACGACGGGATCGACCTGCGGCTGGCGCGGCTGGCCACGACGATCGCGGTCCGCCGCCACGCCCGCGGGGAGCCGGCCCACCGCGCCGGCGGCGCGCCGCCCGCCCGCCCGGCTGGCCGTGACCTCAGCCAGGTCCGGCTGGTGGTCGGCTCCGGTGGGGCGCTGCGGCACGCCCCCGCCACGCGCGCCGCCGCGGTCCTGGCCGCGGTGTGCGGCGATCATGCGGGTGGCTGGCGCACGCCGGGGGCCGCCGCGGTGCGCGTCGACACGGCGTACATCCTCGCCGCGGCGGGTCTGCTCGCCGCCGACTACCCGGCCGCCGCGACCGCGCTTCTGCAACATCGCCTGTACGGTGAGTCACCGGCGTAGACACGCCCGGCGCGACACGCCGTCCCGGTCGGGTCATAGCCGTCCGCCCGGTTGACAGCGGGAGGGGTCGTTCGCGTACCGTCTTTGAGTCCTACTTCGGAAGGTGACTGCTGTTCGCTTTGCTTCTTCGTTCGCTGGCCGAGCGCCGATCCATCCGGAATCGCGCAGGCCAGGTCCAGTGGGCGGGGGTCGGCGGGGCGGCGCGAACCGGTCACGCTCCGGTGCCAGGGCAGGGGGTTACGCACGGCCAGTAGACAACGACCAGACGCGGGCAGCCAGCCCGCTTCCGGCCGGAACGAAGGCCGTGCTCGGGCGCCACTGCCACACCGGCCGGGAAGGGCCTGGGAGCGCGGGGCGCGGCCGTTTGGCCGCGCCCCGATTTCCGTTCTCACGCCCGCACACACAGGGACTTCCCAGCTGAGCCGGGCAGAATGGGCAGCGCACCCGGCACCGGCAGGAGAGGCGCACGTGACGGCCGTACGCATCGACCAGCCCCCGGCCCCGGCGGGCCGGCCCGCCGGGCGGGTGGCGTCCGCGTCGGCGTGGCCGCGGCGCCTGCTGGCGGTCGCCGCCGCCGTCGCCGCTGGCCTCGCGTTGCTGTTCGCCTTCCCGCGGTACGGGCTGTGGTGGCTGGCGCCGGTCGGCGTCGCGCTGCTCACCCTCGCCACGCATGGGCGGCGGCTGCGGGCCGGGTTCGGTCTCGGCGCGATCACCGGGCTGGTGTTCTTCGTGCCGCTGCTGCACTGGACCAACACCCAGGCCGGTTGGCTGCCGTGGCTGCTGCTGTCCGGGCTGCAGGCCGCCTACCTCGCCCTGCTGGGCGCGGCGCTCGCCGGCACCACCCCGCTGGTGCGCCGCTGGCCGGTTGTTGCCGCCCCGGTCACGGCGGTGCTGTGGGTGGCGCAGGAGGCGCTGCGCGACCGCACCCCGTTCGGTGGGTTCCCGTGGGCCCGGCTGGCGTTCAGCCAGGACGACTCGCCGCTGCTGCGGCTGGCCGTGTGGGGCGGTGCGCCGCTGGTCACGTTCGGGGTCGCGCTCGCCGGTGGGCTGCTCGCCGTCGCGGTCCGCGCGCTGCGGCCGCAGGGCCGGCGGCCGGCGCCGGTGCGCGCCGCCGTCCCGGTCGCGGCCGTCGGGGCGCTCGCCGTGCTCGCCCTGGCCGTTGCGCCGGCGCGGCCCGCCGGCCGGCCGGTGCAGGTCGCCATCGTCCAAGGCAATGTGCCCCGCCTGGGGCTGGACTTCAACGCCCAGCGCCGCCAGGTCCTGCAAAACCACGTCGACGGCACCGTGGACCTGGCCCGCCGGGTCGCCGCCGGCCAGCTCGCCCGGCCCGACCTGGTGATCTGGCCGGAGAACGCCAGCGACGTCGACCCCACCACCGACCCGCTGGCCGCCGCGTTGATCACCGAGGCGGCTCAGGCCGTCGGAGTGCCGATCCTCGTCGGGTCGCTGCTGGAAGGCCCCGGCGCGCACGTGCGCAACGTCGGTGTGGTGTGGCTGCCCGACCGGGGACCGGTCGACACCTACGTCAAACGCCACCCGGTGCCGTTCGCCGAGTACGTGCCGCTGCGCGCGGTCGCCCGCGCGGTCACCGACAAGGTCGACCTGATCCGGGCCGACTTCCTGCCCGGCCCCCGCGCCGGGGTGCTGACCGTCGGCCCGGCGACGATCGGCGACGTCATCTGCTTCGAGGTGGCCTACGACGGCCTGGTCCGCGACACCGTCACCGGCGGCGGGCAACTGCTCGTGGTGCAGACCAACAACGCCACCTTCGACCCCGACGAGGCCAGCCAGCAGATGGCCATGGTGCGGCTGCGCGCCGTCGAGCACGGCCGCGACGCGCTGATGGCCTCCACCGTCGGCATCTCCGGGTTCGTCACCGCCGACGGCCGGGTACACCAGGCCACCAGGTTCAACACTCCCGCTGCCGAGGTGCGTGAGCTGCGCGTTTCCGATACCCGTACGCTGGCTACCAGACTGGGTGCCGGACCGGAGTATGGTCTCGTAGCCGCCGCGGTCTTCGCACTGGTCGCGGCAGCGGCCGTCCACAGTAGATCAAAATCCGTCAACACCGTCGCGACCAGCGCAAACCAACACCGTGAGGGGGAAGTGTGAGCGAGAGCACCAACACACCGGAGAGCTCGACGGAGGGCTACCCCGGCGTAGGCCGGGTGCTCGTCGTCATCCCCACCTATAACGAGAAAGACAACGTCCGCATCATCACCGAGCGGGTGCGCCGCGCGGCTCCCGCCGTCGACGTCCTGATCGCCGACGACAACAGCCCCGACGGCACCGGCGAGATCGCCGACGAGCTGGCCCGCAACGACAGCCAGGTCCACGTGCTGCACCGCCCCGGCAAGCAGGGCCTCGGTGCCGCGTACATCGCCGGCTTCGGGTGGGCGCGCGAGCGTGGCTACGACGCGGTGGTGGAGATGGACGCCGACGGCTCGCACGCCCCCGAGCAGCTACCCCGGCTGCTCGATGCGGCGCGCGAGGCCGACGTGGTCATCGGTTCGCGGTGGGTACGCGGCGGCAAGGTCGTCAACTGGCCGGCGCACCGGCTGCTGCTCTCGCGGGGCGGCTCGCTCTACACCCGTCTGGCCCTCGGCCTGCCGCTGCGCGACGCCACGGCCGGCTACCGCGTCTACCGGATGCCGGTCCTCGACAAGATCGAGGTCGACCAGGTGGAGTCGCAGGGCTACTGCTTCCAGATCGACCTGTCGTGGCGTTCGCACCGCAGCGGGTTCCGCATCGCCGAGGTGCCCATCACCTTCGCCGAGCGGGAGCGCGGGGCCAGCAAGATGAGCTCCAGCATCGTGCGGGAGGCGTTGTGGCGGGTCACCGTGTGGGGCGCGCAGGCCCGCACGGCCGGGCTGTGGCGGGCGCTGGGCGGCAAGAAGCCGTCGGGCGCCTGAGCGGAGACGTCACCGTGCGCCGGGCTCCCCTGATCGTCCTCGCCGCCGTCGTCACGGCGGCTGTCGAGGTCGCGGTGTTCGTCGCCGCCGTCAAGCTCGTCGGGCTGCCATGGGCGCTGGGGGTGCTGCTGGCCCTGTCGGTGCTCGGCGGTTGGCTGGTGCCCCGGCAGGGCGTGCGGGCCTGGCGGCGCTTCCGGGCGGCCGCGGAGGAAGGCCGGCCCCCCGGCCGGCAGGTCACCGACGGTCTCGTCGGGCTCATCGGCGCGCTGCTGCTGGCGGCGCCCGGCTTCGTCACCGGCCTGGTCGGTGCGCTCCTGCTCGCGCCGCCGCTGCGCTGGGTCGCCCGCGACCGGATCGAGCGCTCCGTCGAGCGGCGCACCTCCTCGGCCGTCGCCGGCAGCCTGTTCGGGCCGCGACGGGTCCGGGTACGCCGCCGCGGCCCCGCCCCGGCGCCGGCCGAGCCCGCACCGCCGCCGGCGCAGCCGGCCGGGCCGCCGCCCGCCATCGAAGGCGAGATCGTCGACCGGCCCTAGACAGGCACGAACCGCCCCCGACCTGTCAGGTCGGGGGCGGTCGTCGGTTCGGTGCGGAATGCTGGTCTAGCGGCCACGCCGGGTGCGGACCTCCTGCAGCCGCTCGGCGAGGATGTCCTCGAGCTCGGCGATGGAGCGCCGCTCCAACAGCATGTCCCAGTGGGTGCGCGGCGGCTTGGCCCGCTTCTGCTCCGGCTCGCTGCCGTCGACCAGCCTCGCGACGCTGCCGTCGAACTTGCACTCCCAGGTCATCGGGACCTCGGCGTCGACGGCGAAGGGCACCTCGAACTGGTGACCCTTGGCGCACAGATACTCGCGGGTCTGTCGCGGCGCCAGCTCGGTGTTGCGGTCGGACTCGTAGCTGACGGCTCCGAGACGGCTTCCGCGCAGCATGCGCTCGCCCATGGTCGGATCTTCCCCTTCGGGTAGTGTGCGGTTCGTACGGTCCAACGACGCGGGATGGTCTGACGATTCCCCTGGTCGCCGGCTGTGTGCAGGCTGAAGCTGCGTAAGGCCGAAGCTCAGGCGGGTTAGTGACCTCATTTTACCCACCATTCACGCGTGGCCGCGAATCTTACGCGTCACCGTGCCGACACGCACCGGTCACGGGGCAGGTGTGAGCGACGCCGCAAGCGCGGCCACCTGTTCGCCGAGCCGGCCCGCCTGGGCGTGCGCGGCGTCCCGGTCGGCCTCCACCGCGCGTAGCCGGGTGCGTAGCTCCTCGTCGCGGGCCCGGGCGGCCGTCACCTCGGCCCGGGCGGCCGCCAGGTCGGCGGTCACCGCCGCCAGAGCCTCACGCGCCTGCCGCTGGGCGTCGGCCGCCTCGGCGCGTGCCCGCTGAAGGTCCTCGCCGGCGCGGGCCGCGGCGGTGTCGCGTTCCCGGGCCGCGCTCGAGGCGTCCCGCAGGGCGGCGTCACGCTGCCGGTCGGCCTCGACGGCCCGCTCCCGGGCCGCGTCGCGCTCCCCGCGGGCCGTGTCGCGGTCCTGCTCGGCCCGCTCGCGCAGCGCCTCGGCGGTGGCGGCGCGCTGCCGGGCGGCGTCCCGCTCGGCGACGGCCTGCTCGGCGCGTAGCCGTGCCTCGTCGGCGGCGGCCCGCGCGACCGCCGCCTCCCGCGCGGCCTGGTCGGCGTCGGCGCGGGCGTCGGTGACCGCCTGTGTGGCCTCGGCGCGGGCCGCGGTGACGGCCGCGTCGGCCTCCCGGCGCGCCGCCTCGACAGCGCTGTCGGCGTCCTGGCGGGCCGTGGCCACCGCGGCGGCGGCGTCGGTGCGGGCCCGGGCCGCGTCGGCCTGCGCCGCCTGCGCGGTGTCCCGGGCCGCCCGGGCCTGCCGGCGGGCGGTGCGGGTCTCCTCGCGGGCCTCGTCGCGCTCGGCGTGGGCGGCGGCCGCCGCGGCCGCCGCCTCCGCCCGCACCGCGGCGACCTGCCGCTCCACCCCGGCCGGGGACAGCTCGGCGTGCAGCGCCCGGGCGAGGGTCTCGGTGACCTGCTCGAGCCGGTCGACCACCTCGAACGTGCGGGCGACCTGACCGGTCAGGCCGGGGGCGTTGCGCTGGCGCACCCGGGCCGCGCGCGCGGCGGCCTGGCAAGCGCCGTCGTTGTCGCGGCAGTAGCGGAACGGCCGGCCCGCGCTGCCGCGCTGCGGCACGTCGCGTCCGCAGTGCCCGCACGGGCGGGTCGGCTCCGGGTCCTCGCTCATCGGGGCGAATCTACTGGGTCGCCGGCGGGCCGAGCAGCGTATCGGCCATCGTGTCGCCCCGGCAGGCCCCCCGCGCCTGAGTGGGGCGCCCCTGTCACTGCCGGGACGGTGACAGGGGCGCCCCACTCACCGGAAGGGGCGGATCGCTGGGCGTGCGCCGCCGTGGACGCCCGGGCCGCGGCGGTGCCGGAGACAGATTTGGGCGGTCGCGACGTGACCTGTATCACGCTCGTTACCGTGCGCTCTGCTTAGCGAGCACGTCGCGAGGAGGAGGACGGCATGGGTGTGATGGCTGCGCTGCGGCGCCTGATGGTTTCCCGGCCGTCCGCCCCGGACGAGGCCGCCGCGTGGGCGGTCGCCGGCACAGGCGACGAGCTGCCGCCGGACAGCGGTGAGTGGGGTGGCCGCGAGCGCTCCGGTATCGGCATTTGCTGCTCGGGCGGCGGCATCCGGTCGGCCGCGTTCAATCTCGGTGCCTTACAGGCCCTGTCGGCCGACGGCGTCTACCAGAAGGCGGACTTCGTCAGTTGCGTGTCGGGTGGGTCGTACATCGCGGCCAGCTTCGCCTCGGTGTGGCACGGCCCCACGTTCGAGGGCGAGGGGGCCACGGTGGTGCGCCCCACCGGATCCGACTACGCCTACTCGCCCGGCTCGGCCGAGGAGCGGCACCTGCGCAACCACAGCAACTACCTTTTCCCGCGGCTCGCGGTGACGGTACGCGGCTTCGTCGCGTTGATGTTCGGCGTCCTGGCCAACCTCGGGCTGCTGCTGGTCTTCGTGTTCGTCGGCGCCCGGATGGCGGGCTGGCTGCTGCATGCCGCCGGCATCACGCCCGGCCTGGGCGGCGCCGATCCTCGGCTGCATCTGCCCTTCCTGTGGTGGGTCGTACCGCCCGCGCTGCTGGTGTTGGGGCTCGCGCTGCTGTTCCTGGACGGTCTCATCGAGGTGTACGGGAAGCCGACGACCGACGCCACCGGCGCCCTCCGCAGTGGAGCGACCCGGCTGATGGTCGCGAGCCTGGTCGCCGGCATCGTGATGCTGGCCGTACCCGCGACCGTGGTCGGGTTGGAGCGGCTCGCGCTCAGCAACCGGCCGAACGCGGCCGTCGCGACGGTCCTCGCCAGTGTCGGATTCGCCACCCCGCAGGGCTGCACCGCGGCTGCGGAGCGCAGCGACCGGGGCGCCTGCGGTGCGCCGCACAAGAACTCGGCCGAGGCGAACGCCAACGCCCAGAAGACCGATGCGGAAGCCCCCCTCACCCTTGCCGGGCTTGTCACCGCGCTGGTCGCGCTCATCCGGCGGGTCGTGCGCCTCGCGGGCGGAGAGCTGGGGCCGTTGGGTACCAAGCCGGCACCGGGCGCCGCCGCGGGCTCGGGCCTCGGGGGACTGCTGCGCCGTGCGGAGGCGCGGCTCGTGCCGTGGCTCGGCAGCGCCCTCGTGGTCGGCGCGGCGGCGCTGCTGACCGTCCGCTGGACCGGCGACGCCAGCCTGCGCGGCTTCGGCGGCCCCGAGATGGTCCTCGTCGCCGGCGCGCTGGTGCTCTTCGCCGGGGTCAAGACGTTCACCGACATCAACCGAACCAGCCTGCACCGGTACTACCGGGAACGCCTCGCCAGCGCGTTCACGGTCCGCCGGGTACGCGACAACGGGCGTGACTGCGCCGAGCCCGTGCCGTACGACCAGCCGCTGTCCCTGGCGAAGCTGGCGCCGGGCGCCGACGGTGTCCAGGGACCTGAGCTGATCATCTGCGCCGCCGCGAACATCACCGACGAGTCCGTGCCCCCCGGTCGGGGCTGCGTGCCGTTCACGTTCACCACCCGGGAGATCGGTCTCGCGTCGCCGCCTCCCATCTTCGACAGGGGCAAGCGCTCCGCGCGGCTGACCGTCGAAGAGTACGAGGCGGCCACCGGTGCGCGGCGGCCGACACTGCCCGGCGCGGTAGCCATCTCGGGGGCGGCGGTGTCGCCGCTCGCCGGCAAGGCGACCCGGCCGTCGCAACGGCTGCTCCTCGCGGTCGCGAACGTCCGGCTCGGCATGTGGCTGCGCAACCCGCTGTACTGCGTCGCGCCCGCATACCCGCCGGCCGAGCGGTCCTGGCTGGGACGGCTTGTGGACCAGTGGAAGCAGCCGGGGCCGCGCCTGCTCCTGCTCGAACTGGTCGGCAAGACGCACCTCAACCGGCGCTGGCTCTACGTCACCGACGGCGGCCACTACGACAACTCCGCACTGGTGGAGGCGCTACGCCGCAGGCCCACGACCGTGCTCGCGTTCGACGCCAGTGGTGATCCCGTCGACCAGTGGAGCACGATCGGCGGCGCGATCTCCCTGGCCCGCACCGAGCTGGGCGCGCACGTCGAGATCGACCCCGACCACATGCAGCCCCTCGACAGCCAGCGGGTCGGTGTCCCGTTCGCCCGAGGCGACATCTGGTACGCCCCGGTCGACCGTAGCCGGCCGCCGGACGCCACGCTGTGGGTCGCCAAGCTCGGCATCCCCAAACGCGCCCCGTGGGACGTGCGCGCCTACGCCCGGCGCTCGCCGTCGTTCCCCACCGACAGCACGCTGCACCAGCTCTACGGCGCGGACCAGTTGGAGGCGTACCGGGCCCTCGGCGAGTACTCGACCCAGCAGATGCTGGCCCGGATCTGCGCCGAGACGAAGCGGGCGGCGCGCGCGGCCGAAACCAGGCGGACCGATCCGCGGGACTTCACCACGGCGGCATGAGCAACGGCATCGGGCCGTGCGCAGGCGCACCGGTATCGGGCCTTGTCGCGGGGGACCGATCCTGATCATCGCGGGGTGACGTCGGCACCGTTTTGGTGCCGTGGCCGGCCGGACCGGCTACGGGGTGGCGGCGACCGCCCGCGACCGGTCGGCGGCGATGCGCACCGCGAGGCCGGCCAGCGCGGTACCCATCACGTAGCGCTGCACCCGCAGCCAGGCCGGGCGGCGTGCCAGGAACGTCGACACGCCGCCCGCGCTCAACACGATCATGGCGTTGACGGTCAGCGCGACGCAGATCTGGGTGAGGCCGAGCGCGAGACTCTGCCCGGCGAGATGGCCGCGCGCCGGGTCGACGAACTGGGGCAGCAGCGACACGTACAGAATGGCGATCTTCGGGTTGAGCAGGTTGGTCACCAGACCCATCGTGAACAGCCGGCGCGGCGGGTCGGCCGGCATCGGCTTCGGCGCGAACACCGACTCGCCGCGTGGGCGCACCGTCTTCCACGCCAGCCACAGCAGGTACGCGGCACCGGCGAGCTTCACCGCCGTGTACACCGCCGGGACCAGGGCGAAGATCGTCGCGATGCCCGCCGTCGCGGCGACCAGGTACACCCCGAACCCGGCCGCGACACCCAGCAGGGAGATCAGACCGGCCCGGCGTCCCTGGGTCACCGACCGGGACACCAGGTAGACCATATTCGGCCCCGGTGTGACCACCAGCCCGAGCGCCACCAGGGCGATTCCCACCACCGCACTGCTGCTGACCATGCCCCCCGCCTGCCTACCGGCTTACCTTCCGATTCGACCGTAGGCGGCGCCGGGCGCGTCCGGGATACTTGGTGGGCCACGTGACCGCGATTGGCTCTCCCGACCGGGGCCCGGACCGTCGTGTCTTTCACCATGCGATGTCGAGGTGCACGCATCGGCGCCCATCGACAAATGAGGAGAGGCAGCCATGCGCAAGCTGATCGTCACCAACGTCATGTCACTCGACGGGTACTACGAGGGGCCGGGCGGCAACGTCATGGTCCTGCCCATGGACCAGAGCTTCGATGCCTACAACGTCGAACGGCTCTGGGAGGCGGACACCCTGCTGCTCGGGCGGAAATCCTGCGAGGCGTTCAAAGGCTTCTGGCCCGCCATGGCCGACAACCCCGACGCGACGCCCGCCCACCGGGAGATCTCAGGTCTCGAGGACGCCATCGACAAGGTCGTCATTTCCGACAGCATCACGACGGACCAGACGGACCCGTGGCGCGACACGACCCCTATCGTCCGGCGCGCGGACGCCCACGAGCAGATCGCCGAACTCAAGCGCCGGTCCGGCGGGGCCATCCTGGTCTTCGGCAGCCGTACCCTCTGGAACGACCTGCTGGCCGCCGGCCTGGTCGACGAGCTCCACCTGATGGTCGGGCCGGTCGTCGCCGGCGCAGGCACGCCGGCCTCCGGCCGCCCCGCTCCGGCTGCTCGGCACCCGAACGTTCGACGACTCCGACAACGTGCTCGTCCGGTACGCCACCGACGGCGGTGCGGACGCCGACCGCTGAAAGCCGCCCCGGATCGACCTGTGTGCCGGGCGTGCCGCACTCGGCGCCTGCCCGGCTACGGTGCCGCAAAGCGGGTGACGTAGCGCTTCTGCCATGGCGTCTCGACGGCTTGCGGGTCGTAGTGCTGCCGGACGAAGGCGACCGCCTGGTCTGCTGGAACTCCGTCGAGGACGGCGAGGCAGGCCAGGGCCGTGCCGGTCCTTCCGCGGCCACCGGCGCAGGCGATCTCCACACGTTCTGTCGGGGCGCGTTCCCACGCTTCGCGCAGGACGTGCCGCGCCTGTGTCCGTTCGCTGGGCAGCCAGAAGTCGGGCCAGCGCAACCATCGGCTTTCCCAGGTGACGGCGGGTGGTGTCGTGCCGAGCAGGTAGACGGCGAAGGTCGGCGCCGGTCCAGGCGGCAATGCCTGCCGCAGACCACGGCCCCGGACGAGGCGGCCGGACGGCAGGCGCAAGACACCAGCGCCGGTCGGCTCCCACGGGTCGCTCACCAGGCCACCCTACGCACGAAGGCTGCGGGATGAATCCGCATACGACCGGAGTCGGTCGGACTGTCGCTGCTCACAGCGTCGCCACGTCGGCCACCACGCAGGCGATGTTGTCGGGCGCGCCGGCGGCGTATGCCAGCCCGACCAGCTCATCGAGGATCCGCGCGGGGCCGCCCGTGCCGCTCAGCACGCCGCGCAGGGACTCGGCCGCGCTCGACCACAGCCCAGGTCAGCGCTAGCGCTAATTGCTGCGCCGATCCTCCGAGCGATCGCAATTTCATCGGACGCAAACCCAGAACGGTTGGCACACCGGTCCGGCGGGGAGTCCGTCGAGGCTGATGGGGGCGCAGCGCATGTCGGTTGGGTGGCCTCGTTGGGCAGCGTACCCGACGTCGTCGCCCGTGAGGCAGTAAGGCATTGACCTGCCCGTTTGCCAACACGCTTACATCTGATGAAGGATCTCTTCGTCTGATGCGGTTCCTGAACTGGCTCGACCAGCGCGACCGTCACCTGAGCAGTTGCACCCAGGCCGACCTCGACACCTGGCACGCCCAGGCCGCAGACCACCACAAACGCAACCTGCGAGCGTTCCTGACCTGGGCCATCAGCGCCGCCGGCGAACGCCTCACCCAGACCCGCCGCCTGGCCCTGCTCCGCCGCGTCCTGACCGACGACGCCCCACCCGCACGCTCCCGGGCGGCCGCCGGCCTGATGCTGCTCTACGCCCAGCCCGCCAGCCGCATCGTCCGCCTCACCATCGACGACGTCCTCCGCGACGGCGACCAGATCCTCATCCGGCTGGGCGAGCCACCCTCGCCAGTCCCCGAAGCACTCGCCGGCATCCTGCTCCAGCTCGTCACGAACCGGCAGAACACGACCAGCGCCACCAACCCCAGCAGCCGCTGGCTGTTCCCCGGCAAGCGGGCAGGCCAACCACTCCACCCCAGAACACTGCTGCCGCTCATCCACCAACTCGGCATCCCCGCGCAGGCCACCCGAGTGGCCGCCCCGCGCCAGCTCGTCCTCCAAGCGCCGGCACCCGTCACCGCCGACGCCCTCGGCTACCACGACAAGCACGTCGCCAAGGTGTGGACCGACGCAGGCGGCAACTGGAAGACCTACGCCCTCGGCGACCACAGCCGGTGACCACCCACGGCCCCGGACAGGAGGACCGACTACTCGGTCAACGGAACCGACCAGTCTCAACAGCCGACAAGCGTACGGACGGTGATGGGCGCCGACGGCCGGCGCGCTTTGTCAGCGGCAGATCCGTGCACCCGATCTTGGCCGTCACGGCCATCCTCGTGGTGAACGTTCGCCGGCAACGCCAACTCCGTTAGTTGAGCCAGCCTAGGCCAGCAGCCGATGCGGTGGCTCGTGAACGGGTCACCGATCGGCGGACTGGCACAAGATCGCCGGGGCGGGGCCGGCCGGGCGGGTGCTGTACGCGTCCATCACTCGCTTCGATGGCCTGTCGGGTCGGCTGCTGGCTGGCTGGGATACCGTCGCCCGCCTGCCGAAGGACTAACGGGCCAGGACCCGGGCGAGCAGGTCACCGAACGTCTGCAGTTCCTCATCGGTGAGCGCGGAGAACGATTCGTTCAACGTTCCCCGTACGATCTCTCCTGCTTTTTCGCGCAGATCCTCGCCCTTGTCCGTGAGCCGATGGCGCACGGCCCGGCCCGGCCCGGGCACCCGCTCGATGAGGCCGCGGTCGATCATGCGCGCGGCCAGCGTGCCGAATGACTGATCTGTCTGGAAGGTGAGCTGCGCGAGGTCGTGCAGCGACGCCTCCGGGTTCTCGTGCAGGTGTCGTAGGGCGTCCCACTGCACGATCGAGATGCCGAGCGAGGCCAGCCGCTCGTTGACGGTGCGGTGGTGCCGCATCTGCAGGCGCTTGACGGAAAGTCCGATCTCACCGACGTCTCTGGGCATGGCTCGAGTGTATCAGGTTGCTTATATCAATAAGCTGATATAAGGTCCCTGATATGAGCCGAGAACGAGAACGAGAACGAGAACGAGAACGCACAGCGTCAGCCGCCACGGTGGGCTTTGCCTGCCTCGCGATGCTGGTCTCCTACCTGCCGTTCAGCGCCGCCAACGGGGCGCTCGGCGCGATCGCCGGAGCGACCGGCGCACACACCTCCGACCTGCAATGGGTCACCGACGCCTTCGCGGTCGCGCTCGGTGCGACCGTCCTGTCCGCCGGCGTGCTCAGCGATCTGTACGGCCGCCGCCGTATCGCCGTGCTCGGCCTGGGCCTAACGGTCGTCGGCACGATGCTCGACGTGGTGGCCGGTGCGACGACCGCCATCCGGCTGCTGTGGGTCGGGCAGGCCCTCGCCGGTGTTGGTGGTGGCATGGTCATGTCCGCCACGCTGGCCCTGATCGCGGTGCGTCCGCGCGCCATCCCGCTGTGGGCCGCGGCCGTGGTGGTCGGCCTGGGCGGTGGCCCGTTCATCGCGTCAGCGGTCACCGGGTACGCCGTGTGGCAGTGGACGTTCGCGCCGATCGGCGTGCTGGCCTTGGCGACCGCGGTGTTCGGGCTGGCCCGCTCCGACGAGTCGTCGGCCCCGGACGGCCGCCGGCTGGACGTGCCCGGTCAGGTCACCGGCTCGGTGGGCATCGCCGCGCTGACGTTCGCCGTCATCTCCGGCGGCTCCGCGGGCTGGAGCGCCCCGATCACCGTGGCCGCGTTCGTGGTGGCCGCCGCCGGCCTGGTCGCCTTCGCGCTGGTCGAACTCCGCTCGCCGGCGCCGCTGTTCCGCCCATCCCTGTTCGCCTCGCGCGGCTTCACCGCCGCCGGGCTCGGCGCCACCGCGGTGCTGTTCGCGATGGGTGGCGGCGCGTTCGTGCTGAGCCTTTTCTTCAGCGGCCAGCGCGTCGGTGCGCTCGGCATCGCCACCCGGCTGGGCTGTCTGTTCGCCGCGAACGCGCTGGCCAGTCTGGCGGCGGGGTCGCTGCAGAGCCGCTTCGGCGCGCGGCCGGTGCTGGTCGGTGGCCTGGTGATCGCCGCGCTCGGCACACTGAGCCTGCTCACCGTCGCGGCCGGTACGGACCTGGGCGGCTTCTCCTGGCGGCTGTTCGTGCTTGGCACCGGCGGCGGCCTAGTGATGGCGACCAGTTCCACGGTCGCCGTGCAGTCGGTGCCCGGCCCGCTCGCCGGGATGGCCGGCTCCGGGAACAACGCCATGCGTCAGCTCGGCGCCGCGCTCGGCCCGGCCGTGCTCGGCGTACTGATCGGCGCCCGCACCGGAACTGGTCTGGTCGGCGCGGTCCACGTCGCCGCCGCGGTTCTGGTCATCGTCTTCGCGACCGCCGCCGTGACCGCCGCCCTTCTGCTACGCACCCGCAACGTCCCGTCGACCTTCCCGATGACCACCTTGGAAAGGACCGCATGATGCAGATCAACGACATTGACATCGCCGGTACGACGACGCCCGTCTCCTACACCGAACGCGGCGAGGGCCACCCGTTCCTCGTCCTGCACGGCGGCGGCGGTCCGCAGACCGTCACCGGGTTCGCCGACCTGCTGGCCGCGGAGTGCCACGCCAACGTGATCACCCCGATCCACCCCGGTTTCGGCGGCACTCCCCGCGCGGACGCGTTCACCACGATCGGCCAGCTCGCTCAGCTCTACGTCGCTCTGCTGGACCGGCTGAACCTCAACGACGTGACGGTCGTCGGCAACTCGATCGGCGGCTGGATCGCCGCCGAGATGGCCCTGCTCGACACCACCAGGATCAGCAGCATCGAACTGGTCGACGCGGTCGGCATCGAGGTGCCCGGCCATCCGGTGGTGGACTTCTTCGCGCTGACCTTCCCGGAGATCGCCCAACGCAGCTACTACGAGCCCGACAAGTTCCTGATCGACCCGAGCACGATGACCCCGCAGCAGCAGGCGGTGCTGGCCGGCAACCGGGCCGCCCTGTCCGTCTACGCCGGCGACACGTCCATGATGGACCCCACCCTGAGCGAACGCCTGTCCGCAGTGGCTCTCCCGATCCGCGTGATCTGGGGCGACCACGACCGCATCGCCGACCCGGACTACGGCCGCGCCTACGCCAACGCCATCCCGAACGCCGAGTTCGTCCTCCTCCCTGAAACCGGCCACATGCCACAACTGGAATCCCCGAAGCGCCTGGTCCCAGCAGTTTGGGACTTCGCGGACGCGCACGCCCGCAACCGCCCACCCCGGTAGCAGTCACCCACACCCGGCACCGGCCTTGACAAGCCGGTGCCGGCCGGCTGCGCCTCGCCGATCTCAGCGCTCCATACCTGTAACAGCCAAGATCGCCGTAAGTCCTCGGCAGCAGCAGCGGTCCCGACCACTTGATCGAGATGCTGGACTAGAACAGCGCGACCCACCGGCGATGTGCCAGCACGAACTTGTTGGTCTCCGAGACCGAACCCGACGCTGGTCCCTGGCGTCATAGCGTGCTCGTCGACGCTTGGTGTGTTACCTCGGCTGGGTTTGGTTCGACACTGCTATGTCGGAACGCGACGGAAGAAGGTAACCGTGAAGGAGCGCGACTGGCTGGCGGAGCGGTTCCAGGCCCACCGCCCCCACCTGCAAGCGGTGGCCTACCGGATGCTCGGCTCGCTCACGGAGGCCGACGACGCCGTGCAGGGAGCCTGGCTGCGGTTCAGCCGCGCCGACCCCAGCGGCATCCACAACCTGGGCGGCTGGCTGACCACGTTGGTCGCGCGGGAGTGCCTGGACATGCTGCGCGCGCGCACCTCGCGGCGCGAGGAGCCACTGGGCGTGAACCTGCCCGAGCCGATCGTCAGCTGCCGGGACGGGGGCGACCCCGAGCAGCAGGCGGTGCTGGCCGAGGGGGTCGGGCTGGCGCTGCTGGTGGTCCTGGACACGCTGGCCCCGGCAGAGCGGCTGGCGTTTGTGCTGCATGACATGTTCGCCGTGCCCTTCGAGGAGATCGCTCCGATCGTGGGGCGGTCGGCGTCCGCGACCAAGATGCTGGCCAGCCGCGCCCGCCGCCGGGTGCAGGGCGCGGCCCCACCGCCCGAGGCCGACCTGGCCCGCCAGCGAGCGGTCGTGGAGGCGTTCTTCGCTGCCGCGCGCGAGGGTGACTTCGCCGCGCTGCTGGCGTTGCTCGACCCCGACGTGGTGGTCCGCGCCGACCGTGCGGCCGTGCAAGCTGGCGCCTCCTGCGAAGTTCGCGGCGCAGCGGCCGTGGCCAGCACCTTCGCGGCGCGTGCCCGGGCTTGGACGGGGACGCGGACCGGTGCCTCGCCGTGGACTCCGGATGCACGCCCAGCGCTCGTCAACGGCGCCGCGGGCGCCGTGTGGGCGCCGGGTGGGCGGCCGCGGGTCGTCTTCGGGTTCACGGTCACCCGCAAGAAGATCGTCGCGATCGACCTGCTCGCCGACCCGACGCGGCTGCGCCAGCTCGACCTGGCGATCCTCGACGACCGATAGGAGACACGTGGCGACAGCGATCGTGGAAGCACAGGGAATCACCAAAGCGTTCGGGAAGACGCAGGTCCTAGAGGGCATCGACCTGGCCGTGCCGCAGGGGAGCGTGCTGGCATTGCTGGGGCCCAATGGCGCCGGCAAGACAACCACCGTCAGGATTCTGACGACCCTGTTGAAGCCGGACAGCGGGACCATGACGATCGCCGGTCACGACGTCCTGCGCGAGCCGGACAAGGTACGGAGCAGCATCGGCGTCGCCGGCCAGTCGGTCACCGTGGATGGCTACATGAGCGGCCTGCAGAACCTGACAATGATCGGGCGTCTCTATCGCTTCAGCCGGAAGGACGCCAAGCGCCGGGGACGGGAGCTGATCGAACGGTTCGGGCTTGCCGAGGCCGCCAGCCGACCGGTCCAGACGTACTCGGGAGGGATGCGCCGTCGCCTGGACCTGGCCGCCAGCCTGGTCGCGGCACCGCCGATCCTGTTCCTGGACGAACCGACGACAGGTCTTGACCCGGAAAGCCGCAACACGGCGTGGGAGGTCATCCGCGGCCTGGTGCGCGGTGGCACGACGTTGCTGCTGACCACCCAGTACCTCGAGGAAGCCGACCAGCTCGCCGACACGGCCACGATCATCGACCACGGACGCATCATCACCAGCGACACGCCAACCAGGCTCAAGAACGAGCTTGGCGGCGAGCGGCTGGACATCAAACTCGCCGACCCGACCGCTGTCACAGCGATTCCGGGGCTCAGAGCGAAGGCGCTGCCGGTCGAGATCCAGCCGAGGACGCTGAGCTTCGCGATCCCCAACGGTGAACGTGGGATGAGGGAAGTGGTCTCGATCCTGGAGCACCTGATCGACGAGGGGGTTGCGGTGGAGGACTACACCATCAAGCGTCCGACGCTCGAGGAGGCCTTCCTGCAGCTCGTCGGCGCCAACGGAGGGAACTGACACGATGCCGGCCGCTTCACACCTCTACTGGGCGTTCAGCGACACCTGGGAGCTGTTCAAGCGGAGTGTCACCCAGATCCTCCGGACGCCGGGTCAGCTCGTCACCTTGGTCATCCTGCAGCCGGTGCTGCTGATCGTCCTGTTCCGGTACGTGTTCGGCGGCGCGGTCGCCACCGGCGAGGCAAGCTATGCAGACTTCCTCATCCCCGGCGTGTTCGCCATGAATTCCGTCCTGGTGGCAACGATCGTCTCGGTCAGCATCGCCGCCGACATGTCCAGCGGGATCATCGACCGGTTCCGTTCACTCCCGATGGTGAAATCGGTGATCCTGGGCGGCACCGTCGTGGCGAACGCCGTCCGAAGCCTCTTGGCGCTGGCGGCGATGGCGCTGATCGGCGTGCTGGTCGGCTTCCGGCCGGACGCCGGTATCGGCGAGTGGCTGGCCGCCATAGGGTTGCTGGTGCTCCTGTCGTTTGCCTTCTCCTGGCTGCTGGCCGTGTTCGGTCTGGTGGCCGGGAGCGTCGAGGGCGCACAGCAGATGGGCGCGCTGATCTGGCCGCTCACCTTCGTCAGCAGCGCCTTCGTCCCCGCGCAAAGCATGCCGGGCTGGCTCCAAGGGTTCGCCAGCAACCAGCCCATCACCCAAGCCATCGAAGCGACCCGCGCGCTCCTGCTCGGCCAGCCCGTCGGGAACCATGCCCTGGTCACGGTGGCCTGGTGCGTCGCGATCACAATGGTGTCGGTGCTGCTCGCCGGGATCCTGTTCCGGCGCAAGTTCGCCTGACCCAGGTGTCGGGCAGGGCGACACGGACGGTGGCGGGGTCCGTCGGGCGACCGGGACCAGCCACCGGCATCCGAGTTAGTGATGAATTCGACTGTTATCGAGGTGTTCGTATGCTGGAACCTCGGCTCCACCCAGGGTTATACGCGAAACTTGCCCGATTTGCTCGTGGCTCAGGCTCGCGGCGGGCTTGCCCACATGTGGCCGCTGAACTGGGCGAATGCTGGTCGCGTCGGGTTCGTGGTGGGTGTTCGAGTGGAACCTCCGGTTGATTTGAGTGGTTTGCTCCGTGGGCAGCGGTTGACCTGCCGTCATGCCAGGACGTGAGGCCGGCCCTTCTCAAGCGTCGAGGCACCTATCCTTCCCGAACGTAGGGAGTCGCGCGCATTGCGGCATGAGCGTGCGGCTGGAGTCCAGCTATCCACCGTCTCGGAGGCATAGCTGGCCCGTCCGGTTTGATCCATATCCCCGGCCGCTCCGCATTGCATTGGTACGTTCGCCGCGTGAGTGCGTTTGACATGGCCAGGGAAAACCTGGTCGAGGCGTTGGAGGACGCCGTCGACATGCTTCGTGAGCACGCCGTGCACGACTGGGCGGACTTCTTGGAGGACGTCATCGCCAACGCGGACGACGAGGGCGTGCTCGACCGGCTGCGCCATGCGTACCGGGCGCTGACGGATGTGGTGCTCGAGCCCGCCGACACGGACGACAATTACCTGTTTCAGCAGCGGCTGGGTCAGGCGTGGATCAACCTAGAGCGACTCGCCCTGACGGCGTGAAGCGGCGCGGTCTACGCATCCCATGACCTGAAGGACAGCCTCGGAGTACGGCCGCATCGGCTACTCCATCACGATCCTGGTCGGACTGCGACGCGGCTGCGCCGCGCAATCCCCGCGCCGGATAGCCGCGCCGCTGCTGCGTGTGCAGACGCCAGCGGACGCTCGACAGCGATCGAGGCCCGGCGTGGCCGACTGGCGCCCGGCTTGCCGGTCTTGAGCACGTACCGTGACTGCCGGTCTGAGATGGCCGAGCGCGAGTCGCGGCAGATGTGTGCGCGTCAATCCGGCAATGACAGGCTGGGCCGGGTGGTATCGGAACCCGGCCGCGTTCCGGGAGCTGTTGCGGGGACCACGGGGATAACGGCGAGCGGGTACGGTAGGCGTTCGCGGTGCGGGGTACCCAGACGTCCGGGGCGTCTGCTAGGCACAACTTATGTCGGAAAGCGATGTGTTGGTGGTCCCCGCCAACGAAGCGAGCTGGGACGACCTGCAGGCGGTGTTTGGGCGCGGCGCCGCGGCGAGGTGCCAGTGCCAGCGGATCAAGCTGGGCGATCACGACTGGTTTCGCATGCCGGTCGAGGAGCGGGCGTACCGGCTGCGCGAGGAGACCGATTGCGACCACCCGGAGGCGGACGGCACCAGCGGCATGGTGGCCTACCTGGACGGCGAGCCGGTTGGCTGGGTCGCGGTCGAGCCGCGGGCCACCTACCGGCGACTGCGCGGGTCACCGGTGCCGTGGGCCGGCCGGAGCGAGGACCCGGACGACCCGGACGTCTGGGCGATCGTCTGCTTCGCGATCCGGCCCGGCTACCGGGGACAGGGACTTACCCGGCCGCTGACCAAGGCGGCCGCCGAATACGCGCGAGCGCATGGCGCGAAGGCCGTCGAGGGGTACCCGATGCTCCCCAGGACCGGGCAGACCGTGTCCTGGGGCGAGATGAATGTCGGTTCCCGCAACACATTCGTGGCGGCTGGATTCCGAGAGGTCAGCCGGCCGACCACGCGCCGCGTTGTGATGCGACTCGACCTGCACTAGCGGACGGACGCCCAACGCCGGTGGGGTCGAGCGCAGCACAGCGGTGAACGCACTGATCTCGACACGACCGTGCTCTCAGCCATCACGCCGATCTGGCAGTTCTCGACCCGGCCAGCCGTCCCGGAGTACTGCCGTTGCACACCCGCCGAGCGGCGGCCCTTCTTGAGGAAACCGGTGTCATCGCAGACCAGCACCGCCTCCGCGTCAGCCAGATACCCCACGGTCCAGTCCCGCACGTCCTCGCGCACCCCGTGGCAGTCCCACGCCGCCGAGCCAAGCAGCCGCTGCAACCGATCCGGGCTGCCGTGCCCGGCATGCTCGGCCAACTGCCACGAGTTCTTCCGCTCCACCGTCGAGGCCAACCCCCGCACGTACTGCTGACCGGCCAGCCTGGTGCCCGCCCGAGCGAACCAGGGCGCGAGCACCGCATCCAACTCGCCCACCACCCGGCCGGCCACGTCGACCACGTCCGGCTCGACATCGTCTACCCTGGCAGCGACGGCCGCCCGGCGATCTTCAACGGTCCACACAACCTTGCATGATCAACGGGTGGCCGTTCCCTGTCACCACACCACGCCGAACAAGATCCCAAGGCGCGGTTGTAGTACTAGGAGCGCCACTACAACAGCGCCCTCCTAGACAAGCGCGGCCTGCCTCTGTCCTGTCCCGGCTGATGCTTGACACTCGCGTCCCACCTGATGCTTTACGCGGAGAGCAATGATCAGAACCTGTGGATGGCCCTCGGCGAGGTGACGTGAAGGGACGCACCTTCCCGAGGAAGATCTGAAGCCCATAGCAAGTCTGATCAGGGCCGGCGTTGGCGCGCCGGTTCGGAAAAGTGCGTCCATGCTCAAGGTAGTCCACGAGGAGTCGGAGGCCGACGCGACCGGCGGGTCGACGGGCAGTTCGTCGCTGCACCCCGACGGCCGGTCTGCTTGGTAACGCGGCATTAGGGACGACTACCGCGGTGTTGCAACCCGCGGTAGTCGTGCAACACCGCCCTCCAGCTCAGGACAGCACGCGGTAGGTCACGTGCGTGACCAGTCTCGCTGCCCGCGACTTCACCTGCTCGAGTTTCAGCGGCGGGACGCCCTCGAACAGCCGCGTGCCGGCGCCGAGCGTGAGCGGCACAATGTGCAGCCGCAGCTCGTCGATCAGGCCGGCGGCGAGGTACTGGTTGATGGTGGTCGCGCCGCCCTGGATCGCGACATCGCCGTCGCCGGCCGCCGCGCGTGCCTGTGCCAGTGCCGACTCGATTCCGTCGGTGACGAAGTAGTACGTGGTGCCGCCGTCCATCGGCTGCGGCTCGCGCGCGTGGTGGGTGAGCACGAAGACCGGGGCGTGGAACGGCGGATCGTCGCCCCACCAGCCGTTCCACTGCCGATCCCACTCGCCACGCACTGGGCCGAACATGTTGCGCCCCATGATGAATGCTTTGGCGGCGGTCATCTGGTCGACCTCGGCCCGGTTCTCCTCGGGAGTTTCGGCGAACCAGGCGTGCAGCTTGTCGCCCCAGCCGTCGCCGCCGTCGTCGCCGAACGGGCGTTCCTCGGTTTGGTTGAGCCCGGCCGAGTACCCGTCGGCCGAGATCGTGATGTCGCAGATCACCCTGCCCATACGTTTGGTCACTGCTCTTCTCCTCCTCGAGCGACCTCCGTCGCCTTCGCGGTGGGCTTCCTGTCAAGCATCAGCATGAATACACACAGCCACCTACGGTGACCCACCCGACCCGCCCGCCGTCGCCGCCGTACTGGCGGCACTCACCGAAGCAACCACGCCGACGACATCGACCGAGATCGCCACCACCGTCACCAGCACGTCCTCGACCGCATCGCCGTCAATCAAATCTCGCCGAACAACCCGACGAGACAGGAGGTGATCAGCGAGCCGCGTGACAGGCCCATCCACAGGTCTTGACAATTCCTCTCACGCGGACGACGAGCAACGGTTACAGGGAGCGTCACCATTGGTCACCGAGGCGCTCGGATCGCGGCATGAGCGTGCTCGTGATCGTGCCTGCGCAGATCCGCTGAATCAGTCGCCGGAGAACCCCCGGAAGTAGATCTCGTTGGGGTTCGCCCGCGGCGTTGTGCAAGACAGATCGGGCAATTGAACCGCGGCTGACCCGGATGCCGTAGGTGCGCCTTCGGCGTGCGGGGTGCAGTATCGGCGTTCCGGTTGTGGCCAGGCAGTCGTAACACGCCAACCCGTCTGCGATGCGGAGAAGGCAGGCGCCCTTGCCGCCTGTCTGGCCTCCGCTTGCGGATGTCGGCCAGCCGCACCCGGTTCGGGTCCATTGAGCCAGCGTCACGGGCCCATCACGGCGAAACGTGCTCTCAATCTGAACCGACGGGCTGCTGGTGCGCCGGCAGCGGCCGACCGGGCAACGCTGTCCCGCACCCGTAGCGCTGCTGGTAGACGTCCGCGACCGCCCTGAGCAGGCTTGCGCAGTCCCCCGTGTAGGACGAACCGTGCATCACCGCGAGCGTGACGGGCTCAAGGTCGGCGAGGCGCCGGTAGGTTGCCGGTACCGCCGGGCCTAGCGATGTCGGGTGGAACAGGTCCTCCGCGGCGATCATGGCTTCGAGCAGATCCTCGTCCGTCACGGCCGGTCCGTCGCCGAATTGGGTGCAGAGGTCGCCGAGCAGCAGTGTGCGGGTTTCCTGCTCGAACAGCATGTGCGACTCCCAGTTGTGCGGCACGTGCGGCGTGGGTAGCGCTACCAGGCGCCGTTGCAGCGTTGCGCCGCCGATGTCGAGGATCTCCCCATCCGCCAGCGGCCGGGGATCTCGGTCACAGAGATCGTTGAGCGAGATTTGGCAGCCGAGCTCGCCGTGGACAACCTGCGCATGCGGGGCGACGGCGAGGAAGTTGTTGACCGCGCCACACTCGGAAGTGCGCGGGTTCGCAGATTCCTGAGAGGCAACGTACAGGAACCCGCACGGCCTGCAGGTAAGCCCGAAAACTACCGTGCGGGCGGTGAGGCTCTGGTCTTCGGCAGCCGGACGCTCTGGACCGATCCGCTGCCCACGGACTGATCGACGAACTGCACCTGGTGATCGGCCCCAAGATCGTGGCAGGAGACCATCCTGTCTTCGCCGGAGTGCCCGAGACGCTGAACATCGCCACCCCGGCGAGTTCGGCCGGAACACCGAAAGATTCAGCGTTACTCGGGCCCCCGACTGTCGAGCGTGGTGGCGGCGTAGAGAGGGCGGCGAGGAGTGCGGCGATGGCGGGTGGGTCGGGTGGTTCGCCGTAGGTGGCGGCGTAGATCCGGCGGGGCGGCACGGGGAGTCGGGTGGCGGTGATCGCGGGGTGTTGGTGGGCGCGGAGGGCCAGTCCGGGGATGGTGGTGACGCCCATGCCGGCGGCGACGAGGCTTTGCGCCGGGCGGAGATACCTGACAGTGTGAATCGATGCTGAGTCAGGTGGCCGACGGCGTCTGGGTCCGGCAGAGCGAGTGGGTCTTGAGCAATGCCATCGCGGTGCGCGGCGAGGGTGGGTTGATCCTGGTCGATCCCGGCATCGACGGTTCCGATCTGAACCAGCTCGCCGATGACCTGGACCGGCTCGGCATTCCGGTGGTCGCCGGGTTCTCCACCCATCCCCACTGGGACCACCTGCTCTGGCATCCCCGGTTCGGCGACGTGCCGCGCTACGCCACCCCCGCCGGCGCCCACGCTGCCAGTCAAGCCCGAGAGCGGGCGCAGAGGATGGCGGCGGAGAGCGCATCGGGCATCCCTCTCGACCTGATCGGGCTCGTCACCCCGCTGCCCGCGGACGGCGGACCCGTGCCGGGCGAGATCGTCGAGCATCAGGCGCACGCCATCGGCCACGCCGCGGTCCTCCTCGCGGACCGTGGCGTCCTGCTCGCCGGCGACATGCTCTCCGACGTCCTGAT